>Ga0316224_1000989_pt1 | contig 34679 bp, 38 predicted proteins | sample TBH18013metaG_FD_206254 | JGI IMG/M metagenome (GOLD analysis project Ga0316224, IMG submission 206254) | Freshwater microbial communities from Trout Bog Lake, Wisconsin, USA - TBH18013 | ecosystem: Environmental > Aquatic > Freshwater > Lake > Hypolimnion/Profundal zone | place: USA: Wisconsin... | reverse complement strand
ACAGATACAAAGTACGGAGAGACAGGCACCGGGTACAAGGCGTAGATTTCCTGACTCTTGAGACGGCTTGCCGAAATCTTGATGCTGCTTGCCTGCAACGTTTTGCCATGAACCTCTGCAAACGGGCAGGACGAACAGACTCACGCGCAACTGTGCAATATGCCTGATGCCATTTGGCCTGCCAGGGGAAAGTGGAAAGTGGAAAGTGGAAAGTGGAAAGTGGGAAGTGGGAAGTGGAAAGTGGGAAGTGGAAAGTGGAAAGTGGAAAGTGGGAAGTGGGAAAATGGAAGCGCATCAGCGGGATGAAGGTGCCGCAATGTCAAGCAGCGTGCAATACTTTCCAGATTAGGGGTGGAAACAGCGTCCAATAGTTTCCACCCCAGTATGTAATCATCCGGCATTTTTGCCGGGGGTATCTGGCGTGTTTTATATGGACATGATTTACGAAATTCGTAGACGTCATCTGGTGCAGAAGCAAACCCTCTCAGCCATTGCCCACGACATGGGCTTATCCCGCCCGACCGTGTGCAAGCATCTCAATACGATCGAAGAACCGAAGTACAAGCGAGATCAACCGCTATCACCCAAGCTGGGTAAATTTGAAGCACAGCTAGTCGCCTGACTGAGTGACGAGGCCAAGCTTCCCAGGCCACGCCGTCGCACCGCTCACAGATTGTTCGAAGGGTTACAGGAAATCGGTTATCTCGGTGCCTATGACAGCGTGCAGCGCTTGGTCAAGCGCTGGAAATCCGGCAACACAGGCCCGAAGCTGAGCGAAGCATTTGTACCGATGGCGTTTCAACCAGCCGATGCCTGTCAGTTTGACTGGAGTCAGGAGCAGGTCGAACTGGGCGGCATTATGCTGACCATCAAGGTGGCACATTTCCGCATGGCTTACAGTCGTCAGATGTTCGTGGCGGCCTACCCGCGAGAAACACAGGAGATGGTGCTGGACGCGCATAATCGCGCCTTCGCCTTCTTCGGCGGGGTACCGGCACGACTGATCTACGACAACCTCAAGACGGTGGTCGATACCGTCTATACCGGCAAGGAACGTCAGTTCAACCGGCGCTTCTTAACGCTGGCCAATCACTACCTGTTTGAACCGGTCGCCTGCACACCTGCCTCCGGTTGGGGCGAGGCAGGGTTTAGCAAAGTATACTTTGCGCCGCCGCAGCCGATCCTGTGTGCAAACAGGACCGTGGGGCGCGGAGCGAAGAAGAAAGTGTACCTTTTAGTCAGGGTAATGAAGGGTAGCAAGACTGTATGAAAAGAAGTTAGCGACTCCTATGCCAGATTTTCGGCCCAATGGCATTACCAGCATATTCCAAGCAATGATGATTTTGTTGCTATCCTCGGTTATCATTCGCATACCAATTCTTTCAAGCATAGATGAACGACAACAACGAAAAACTGCGCATCGACAAATGGCTGTGGGCGGCGCGTTTTTACAAAACCCGCAGTCTGGTTGTTCATGCGATTGAAAACGGCCGCGTATTGATGGACGGGGTACGCGTCAAGCCCGCTAAAACGATAGCCGTGGGAGACAAGATGGTGCTGCATTTCGGCGAGACGCGCTTTGACGTGGAAGTGCTGGCGCTGTCTGACAAGCGCGGTCCGGCAACCGTTGCACAGTTACTCTACCGTGAAAGCGATGAAAGTCGCGAGCGACGCGCACGCATCGCCGAGCAACATCAACTGGCACCCGAAGTTTTCGACTACAAGCCGACTCGACGCGACCGGCGTGAAATCGAAAAATTCAGATATGGTAAGTAAACAGCTGACAGGCAGACGGCAGAAATGGCGTAGCCGTGCAGTCAATTTTTTGCTGTTCGTGGTGGCTATGGCCGCCGTCCGCGCCTGGCAGCAACGCGACATGGTCAGCGGTCCGGCACCTGTTTTACAGGGTGTCACGCTATCAGGTCAGCCATATTTGTTGCCGGCACATCCGGGGCACCCGGTGCTGGTACAGTTCTGGGCAAGTTGGTGTCCGATCTGTCGGGCAGAGCAGGATTTCATCGCTGCGATTGCCCATGATGACCCGAACGTGATTACCATAGCGATGCAGAGTGGCAAGTCAGAAGAAGTTGTTCAACACATGCAGGCGCAGGGTATCAGTTTTCCGGTCTTGAATGATGCAGATGGCAGCATTTCACGCGCCTGGGGCGTACATGCTGTTCCGGTTAGTTTCATCATTACGCCTGACGGCAATGTAAAGTTTATTGAAGTCGGCTACACCACCGGGATCGGCCTGAAACTGCGCAAGTGGCTGGCAGGCATTAATCTGCCACTCTGAGTAATAAACCCTTCAGATATGCACCTTCGGGAAAACTGAGCAGCACCGGATGATCTGAGCTTGCGTGCAGATGCCGGACAATCTGCGCATCCACACTCGCGTCGAGCGCGGCACCCGCGATGATTTTCTGGAATAATTCTTCGCTGATACCTCCTGAGCAGGAGTAAGTGAACAGCAGTCCGCCCGGACGCAGCAGTTTGAAAGCCAACAGATTAATGTCCTTATAACCGCGCGCGGCTTTTTCGGCAAACGCAGCAGTTGGTGCAAATTTGGGCGGATCGAGGATAATCATGTCGAAACTGCGCCCTTGATCGCGTAGTTTGCGCAAGGCGACAAATACATCGACCACCTGCCATTCGGCATGACTGGCATTAAGCCCGTTGCGGCTCAGATTTTCCTCTGCGATATGCAGTGCGTCGCCTGATGCATCCATAGACAGCACCGACTTTGCACCACCACGCAAGGCATACAATGAAAAACCACCGGTATAGCAAAAGCAGTTGAGCACGTCACGACCCGATGAGAGTGTTTCGGTCAGCGCACGGTTGTCGCGCTGATCCAGATAAAAGCCGGTTTTCTGGCCTTCTGCCACGTCTACCTTGAAGTGCAAACCATGTTCAACTACTTCTACCGTCTCAGGCAAATTGCCACGCAGTAGGCCATTACGCAATTTCAGTCCTTCCAGCGTGCGGGAGTCCGAATCCGACCGTTCGTAAATGCAGGAGGGCGTGCAAAGCGCCTGCAAACTGTCGGCAATGACTTCGCGCCAGTACTCTGCTCCCGCGCTGCCGATTTGCATCACCAGTACGTCACCATATTGATCCACGATCAGACCCGGCAGTCCGTCCGACTCCGCATGAATCAGACGCATGCCGCTACTGTTCTTTGCAAGATTCAATTCTTGTCGTGCAGCTATTGCCGTTGCGATCTTAAGGCGAAAGAATTCCGCATTGACGGTATCGCCCTCGCGCCAGGACCAGACCCGCGCGGTGATTTGAGAGGCGCTATTATAAGCTGCCCAGGCGAGAAATTTTCCCTCTGCATCGCGTACCGGCAAAGTGCTGCCGTTGACAGGCGCACCGTCTACGCGTTCAACTGCGCCGGAAAACACCCAGGGATGACGGCGCAGCAAGGATTTTTCGCGCCCCTCACGCAGCACAATGGCGGGCTGCGCATTGGCGTTCCCCGCAACGGGCGAACTGCGTGGAATATTAGCCGGTGCCTCGGACGGACGCGTATCCCGCTGAGTGCGTTTACGAAAATCGCGATTGCCCTGGGATGCGCGATGCGGAGTGGAAGGGCTACGTTTAGTTGTCATGATTTTCTCTTGGCGCGCGGATGTGCTGCGTCATAAATTTTGCTTAAATATTGGAAATTGAGGTGAGTAACTGCACCACGCGCGGTGACATGCGCGCCTTGTTGTCTTCTGCTGTCACGCGCAACCCGAACAGGGCTTTGCCACATATTGAGTCAGGCGTGACTGCCGGAATATCGACCATGCACAGCCATTGAAAATACGCCTGGCTACTTCGACATTGCCCGGAACAGGCTCTTCGGCGGACGCTCAGGACAGACTCCGGGACTTAGTGTTCGAGGTACGGATGCAGCGCGCTGGCGACAGCTTCGCTGATACGTTGCAGGAATACTGTGCCCATGCCGGGATAAAAACGTTGCTTTTCCTCGGAAGCCATTACCAGCATGCCTGCTGAAACAATGCCGGCATGCAAGGGTAAATAGGCGAATGAATGCAATAGCTGTGCGCTCTCGCCAAACCAACTGGCTGTGTCGTGCACTGCCTGAGGCAGGCAAAACGGTTTGTCGTGTGTATCGCTGAACACCAATAACTCCATGTCGGGCGGCGTGATTTGCCACAGGTGCATCGCGACATGCGGTACTGAAAAAAGATCGCGTAACAGATGAACAATCATTTCCTGCAAGGTGGGCAGGTCACGGGCGGCAAACAGCGACAGGGTGAATTCATGCACCTTGTGTTGTAGCGCGTCATTTTTTTTGGCGAACTCAATCATGTCGTGCAGTTGCTTCTCCAGCAGCTTGTTTTTCTCACGCAAGGCGATCATTTGACGTTCGGAAAGCGAAATCGTCCGTCCGCCGTACGGGTGAGGCAAGGTGATTTGCGCCAGCAACTCGACATGCTGCTCGAAGAACATTGGCGTATTCAACAAATAATGTGCAACATCTTCTGAATTCATGCTCATACCTTATAAATTAATTTCGCCTGAAAATACACTGACTGCCGGCCCTGTCATCAATACGTATTCACCGTCCCAGGCGATGTTAAGTGTGCCACCATGCGTAGCCACGGTTACCGGACTATCCAGCAGACCTCGCCTTATACCTGCCACTGCCGCAGCGCAGGCGCCTGTCCCGCAGGACAGCGTTTCGCCGGAACCTCGTTCATATACCCTCAATCGCACGTGCTGCCTGTCCATGACCTGCATGAAGCCCGCGTTGACGCGTTTCGGAAAACGCGGGTGCTGTTCGATCAGCGGACCCATAGTCGCCACATCAGCCGCTTCGACATCTTCAACCACTTGCACAGCGTGTGGATTGCCCATGGAAATCGCACTGATCATCAGTCGGTGACCGTCAATATCGAGCGGTTCACTTATCTCGCCCGCACCATCGGTGAATGGCAGTCGCGCCGCATCAAAAACCGGTTTGCCCATGTTTACCGTCACCCGACCATCCTCTTCCAGTCGCGGCCTGATTAAGCCATTAAGTGTTTCGACCACGATTTCGGCTTTTCCGGTCAGTTTCTGATCATGTACGAAACGCACGAAGCAGCGTGCGCCGTTGCCGCACTGTTCCACTTCACCGCCATCTGCATTGAAAATGCGATAACGAAAATCTGCACTCGAATCATGCGCCTTTTCTACCATCAGGATCTGGTCGCATCCGACCCCGAAGTGCCTGTCGGCAAGTAGTCGCAATTGGTCGCTGCTTAACGATATGTGCTGGCGTATGGCATCGAGCACCACAAAATCGTTGCCGGCACCGTGCATCTTGGTAAATTTCAATAACATTGCAAAGCCTCTGTAAAACTGCTGTTTATTTCAGCAGGCGGGTGTGTAATTCTTCATGCCGGAAGCAATCCATGGTGTGGTCATTAACCATGCCAGTTGCTTGCATCAGGGCATAGCATATCGTCGTTCCGACAAATTTGAAGCCACGGCGTTTTAATTCACGACTCATTGCATCTGAAACTTCGCTGCTCGCCGGTACTTCATCTCCGCTGCGCCAGGCGTTTTGCACAGGCTTCCCGCCTGTAAACCGCCAGATAAAGTTGTCAAAACTGCCGAACTCATTCTGCATAAGCAGGTATTTCTGCGCATTGGCAACTGCCGATTGCAGTTTGAGGCGGTTGCGTACGATGCCGGAATTGTTCATCAATGCGGCTATTTTATCAGTGTCATAGGCAGCTATGCGCGACACATCGAAATTATCGAAGGCTGCGCGATAGTTTTCGCGTTTTCGCAAGATGGTAATCCAGCTCAAACCTGCCTGTGCACCTTCCAGAATCAGAAATTCAAACAGACGCTGATCATCGTGGAGCGGCACACCCCATTCAGTATCATGGTATTGACGGTATAAAGCATCGCTGCCCGGCCAGACGCAACGCGGTTTTTCAGTAAATATCATGGCAGCATACTGCTCGCATCGCGCCACAGACAGCGGTTCATCACGACGACGATTCCCGCCTGTTGCGCGCGCAGTGCTGCGGCCTCGTGTATTACCCCGTCTTGCAGCCAAAGTCGTTTGATGCCTGTTTGTATACAGGCATCCACGATGGCGGGAACATGTTCGGCGGCACGGAACACGTCGACAATATCGGGCAGTTCAGGCAGACTTTGCAGATCCGGCCAGGCTTTCTCGCCCAGCACTTCAGTGAGCATCGGTCTTACCGGAATAATGCGATAGCCCAAGCTTTGCAGGCTGCGCGCCACCCTGAAGCTGGGACGCGACTCATTGGCAGAAAGCCCTACCACTGCGACGGTGTGGATCTGCTGCAGCAGCATACGGAGGGTTTGATTATCCGGATTGGTAAACATTTAGTGACAGGCTTATGATATGCAGTGGTTTGATTCGTGTGATTTTACTACATCAGGCATGGACGTAAGCGCTAAAAAAAGCTATGCTGCGCACCCACTTTCCAATATCACTTCAAACTGCGCGATCAGGTGCCGCTTTTGTCAGCATGCGCCCGTAGCTCGTTTGGATCGAGTATTAGTTTCCGAGGCTTGCCGAGGATGGTGTAGAATGACCGTTGGTTCACTAAGTAATTTTCACGTTTTCTCAATACGCGCTCGTAGCTCAGATGGATAGAGTATCGGTTTCCGAAGCCGAGGGTCGTGGGTTCGACTCCCGCCGAGCGCACCAAATACCCCGCCTGAAACGTCCTTCTAGCCCTTATGGCTATATAGCATAAGGGTTTTTTTACGTCCTGAATGTGCCTGAATGCCCCTGTTGAAGCCTGGTTTATTTTGGGGTATATTCCGGGGCGTACCGCTTGCCCCTGTGTCCGACTGCTTGTCGCATCAAAAAATTAACCTTGAGGTGTCGGCGACAATGGGAATACGTTATTCAGAAGCATTTATCAAGCAGGCGTTATTCAATTAAAACCGGAATTTATCATGCAAATACTCACCCTTACCCGCCCTGATGACTGGCATTTGCACTTGCGTGACGGTGCGCTGATGCAATCGGTACTGCCTGATACGGCCAGACAGTTTGCCCGTGCGATTGTCATGCCCAATCTCAAACCGCCGGTGACGAGTACCGCACAGGCGATGGCATACCGTTCAAGGATTATCGCAGCACTGCCACAAGGTGCAAAGTTTGATCCTCTGATGACTTTGTATCTGACCGACAACACCACCGCCGATGATATCCGCCAGGCAAAGGCCAGAGGCATTGTACATGCGGTGAAGCTGTATCCGGCAGGCGCTACCACCAATTCCGATGCCGGTGTGACCGACATTCGTAAAACTTATCCTGCACTGGAAGAAATGCAGCGCTGCGGTATGCCGCTGCTGGTCCATGGTGAAGTGACAGATGCAGGTATAGATATATTTGATCGCGAAGCGGTTTTTATTGATCGCGTGATGCAACCCCTGCTACGCGACATGCCAGAACTGCGCGTGGTTTTCGAACATATCACCACCAAAGATGCAGCGCAATTTGTGACCCATGCGCCGGACACGATCGCCGCGACGCTCACACCGCAACATCTGCTATATAACCGCAATGCCATGCTGGTGGGTGGTATAAGGCCTCATTTTTATTGTTTGCCGATACTAAAGCGCGAAACTCACCGCGAGGCGTTATTGAAAGCGGCCACCAGCGGCAGCACGAAATTTTTTCTGGGAACAGACAGCGCGCCTCATGCTCAACACACTAAGGAAAATGCCTGCGGTTGTGCCGGTTGCTATACGGCGCATACGGCACTTGAATTGTACGCGCAAGCCTTTGATGCTGCCGATGCGCTGGACAAATTGGAAGGTTTCGCCAGTTTTTATGGCGCTGACTTTTATCGTCTGCCTCGAAATACAGATACCATCAAGTTACGCCGTGAAGACTGGCAAGTACCTGATTCAGTTGGCTTTGGCGAACATCGTCTGGTGCCGCTATGTGCCGGGGAAACCTTGAAATGGAAGCTTGTTGATTGATGTTGCAGTTGATTGACAATTGACCTGCATATAAACGGCCATGATAAAATTCCAATGGGATACAGCGAAAGCGGCTTCAAACAAGAAAAAACATGGTGTCTCGTTTGAAGAAGCACAATCAGTTTTGGCTCTTGATATGTTTTGGAGTTAAGTCCCTCCGCTTACGCCAATCAAATACGTATTGAGCTTGAGTATCTGCTGGATCCTGTTCCAATGACAAAAGAAGACGGTAACGGGAAGTCATCGGACTTAAAGCTTTACGATCGCATTAATATTTTTACCAAAAATGAACTTGTAAGTGGGAAGCCGTTGATGGCGTTAATAGCGGCGGACGAAGTGATGCTGGAATATCGCCAGTGATGCATTTGTATTTTTCAACGGCAGCGTAACAGGAGCCGGGTGATGCAGTCGAGCATCCGGGGTTGCAATAACTTGGTTTGGGATATCATTTTACCGTTGATGTAGATGAAGTCTTGGCACGAATTCGTAATCAGCCGCTGGCATGGTATCCTCTTGGAACGAATTTGCGGTGTTGCCACCTTAAGCATTTCCATTATGGTGTTATTTATCGCATACGCGGCAAACAGGCTGGAATCCTGGCTATCACCCACGACGGTCGCAGCCTTGGATATTGGCGCAATAGAAAAATCAGAAAGAGTACAAAGACATGACAATTTCTTCCTATCTGGATAACAGGCCTGTGTTGGGTGACCGGGTCTATTTGCATCCTTCCTGCCAGGTGATCGGCGATGTGAAAATCGGCGACGACAGTTCGGTCTGGTGTAATACCGTGTTGCGCGGCGATGTGAATCATATCGTAATCGGACGCGGCAGCAACGTGCAGGATCTGAGTATGGGGCATGTGTCGCATAAGACGACCAGCAAACCGGAGGGCTCGCCCTTGATTATCGGCGATTATGTGACTATCGGTCATTCGGTGATATTGCATGGTTGCATGATAGGCGACGAATGTTTTATCGGCATGGGTTCCATTATCATGGATGATGTGATAATCCCCGAGCGGGTGATGATAGGCGCGGGCAGTCTGGTCTCCCCGGGTAAAGTGCTGAAGAGTGGCATGTTGTATGTGGGGCGTCCTGCAAAAGCCGTGCGTGCACTGACAGAAGAAGAGCTCATCCACCTGCGTTATTCCGCCGGGCATTACATGCGCGTAAAGGATAATCACCTGGCTACGCCTGAACAATTGAAAGTAACTTGAAATGACAAATCCAAACGAGCATAGTGCAGAAGCGCCTTCATCTTACCCGGGTAATTCTGTGGGGGATATCACGCCGGCAGGCGATAATTTAGCAGTGAGCCATGTCCGTCCCCCTCTTTACAATCCTCTTCCGGAGGGCGAAGAGGCCGATAAATCGTTACGCGAGTCTCAGGCTAACGAAATTCTGCGCGCGAAGCTGAACCTGGAAACGGCGCAAATGGCTTGGAGCGAGATGCAGCGTTATTTTGCCAGCGGTGCTGCAATTTATATTTCGCCATCCCTCGATCTGGTCGAGGCGGCATTGCAGATGTCCGAGGATAACACCACATTAATCGGCGAATGGATGGCTGCGGGTCAGTTTGGCAAGGTAACGGATGAGCAAGCGCGTATCTGGTTAGAGGCAGATGAGACACTTTGGGTGGTGGTCATCAGTCCCTGGGTGCTGGTGCAACCGGTTACAAGTCAACGGCAATGATCTCGGCACACGGATGGTTTTACTGGGCTTTACTATCGGCAATCTTTGCAGCGATGACGGCCATTTTCGCCAAAATCGGGCTGCAAGGCATCAATTCGGATTTTGCGACGCTGATCCGCACCTTTGTGATAGTGCTGGTACTGTCATGCTTTGTTTATTACACGGGAAAATGGAGCAACCCGTTTGCACTCGGTCAAAAAACATGGTTTTTTTTGAGTTTGTCGGCGCTTGCGACCGGCGCATCCTGGGTATGTTACTTTCGCGCACTGCAAATTGGTGAGGCCTCAAAAGTTGCCCCTGTCGACAAGTTCAGTGTGGTGCTGGTCGCCATTTTTGCCGTTATATTTTTGGGCGAACGCCCGCAGCTCAGAGAGTGGCTGGGGATTTTATTAGTGACAGCCGGTGTGCTGGTACTGAGCCTGGGAAAATAGCTATACTTTTTTCTGCAACATGTTCTCAATTTGCTCGCACAGCGTTTTGAGAATTTTGATGCGGGCAAAGTATTTGTCGTTGGCTTCAACCAGCGTCCACGGTGCTATTGCGGTGCTGGTTCTGTCCATCATATCGCACACTGCAGCTTCGTACTCATCCCACTTTTCGCGGTTGCGCCAGTCCTCCGCTGTGATTTTGAAGTGTTTGAAGGCAACCGCCTCACGCTCTTTAAATCGTTTGAGCTGTTCTTCACGGCTGATAGTCAGCCAGAATTTAACCAGAACTATGCTGTGGCGAACTAACTGCGACTCGAAATCGTTGATTTCGCCATAGGCACGCATCCAGTTGGCTTCAGAACAAAGTTTTTCAACGCGTTCCACCAGTACACGACCATACCAGGAACGGTCAAAGATGGTAAACCGCCCGCGTCTGGGAATATGCCGCCAAAAACGCCACAGATACGGCTGTGCGCGTTCTTCCTCGGTCGGTGCGGCAATCGGGATGACGTTATAATAGCGCGCGTCCAGTGCACCTGTAATACGGCGAATAGCGCCCCCCTTACCCGCAGCGTCATTGCCCTCGAACATGGCAATAACGGTGATCTTCTTGAACGACGGACTGCGCGTTAACAGCGCAAGTGTGCCCTGGTATTTTTCCAGCTCGTCCTGATACGCTTTCTTGCTGATTTTCTGATCAAGATCAAGCGACTTTAAAATATTCAACTTATCGATAGAAGGCAGCGGGGGGGGCGCTGAGATTTCCTCTCTTCTTGTGGCAGCTTCATCCAGCCGTTTTCGTATGGCTTCCAGTATGACTTTGCCCACAGTGAGACTGCGGTAATAAGAATCAAAACCCTCTACTATGGTCCACGGGGCTTCAGCCGTACTGGTGTGACGGATGACGCTCTCCCCGACAACATGAAATTTGTCATATTTCTTGTAATGCTGCCAATCGCGTTTTGTCACACGCCAGCGTGTTTTTGGATCATTTTCAAGCAGCTTCAATCGCTTGCGTTGTTTGTCCCGTGATAAATGCATCCAGAACTTGAGGATCAACGCGCCTTCGTCAACCAGCATGGTTTCCATGCGTCTTGCGCGTTCTAGGCCTTGATCAAGTTCGGCCGTCTTTATCTCGCCCTGCACACGCTTGATGATAGGCCAGGTATACCAGGAGCCTAAAAAAATACCGGTTCTGCCCTTAGGTGGCAGTTCACGCCAGAAACGCCACATCATCGGGCGATCCAGTTCTTCGTCGGATGGTTTTCCCATGCCATGCGTCTGCAAATAGCGGGGATCCATCCATTCGTTGAGCAGGTTGACTGTCTCGCCTCGTCCCGCGCCATCAACGCCACCGATCAGGATGATGAGCGGAAATTGTGCCAGGTTCGCCATGTCCAACTGGGCATCGAGCAACGCCGCACGCAGCGCCGTCACTTCCTTGTCGTAGATGTCTTTATCTATCTTGTGACCAAGTTCGGCAGATTCAAACATAACCTTTTCCCACCGGTTTGCAGTGCGACTCCTACAGAAAGTCTGGTGTGACGACCAGGCGCAAGGTCATTTCAGGTACGCCTTCGTGACGGCTTAGCCACCATAGGCCGCATTTTTTGATACGTAATGAATCATCTCCGCAGCCTAGCAGTTGTGCTGCAACAGCGCCTAAAGTCGGTTGATGTCCGACCACCAGCACACTTCCGCCGGCATTTGGCCAATGTACGGCCTGCAGTACAGCATGAACGGATGCGCCCGGTGCGATAGCGGGAGCTGTGATGAAATTCTTGCTAAGCGCCGCTGCGGTTTGTTGCGTTCGAATTGCCGGACTAACCAGAATACGGGTATCTGAGGGTAAGTGCTTGTGAAGAAAGTTCGCCATACTGCGCGCTTGTGCGTGACCTTTTACAGTCAATTTGCGCGACATGTCGTTCAGGCCGTCTTCAGCTTCCGCATGACGCCACAATATTATATTCATCATTCTCTCCTGCCGTTATCGGATCGTAATAATTCAGGCCTAGTATAAGTCGTATATACCGTTTGCAGAACAATATTTGTCAGAAAATTCTGCATGAGACGTGCTGAATCCGCAAACTTGTTCTTTACTGGCTGTCAGGCGGGCAGCAGCGCAATGGATGATGCAGTACTGGCAGTGGACGTCATCAAATTAACCGGGTTCAGGTTGCGTGCGGAGTTCCGGCGAGCTGTTCAAGCAGCTCTACCTGCGCACATTTTTTTGCCGCAAGACGGGATTGTTTGTGACGATACTGGCCATCGCTATCCATTTCCCAGGCCTGGGTATTGTCCTGCAGGTACGCTTTCAGTCCTTCATCAATTACGCGTTTCTTTAGTTTTTTGTCGAGAATGGGAAAGCAGACTTCGATGCGTCTGAAAAAATTACGATCCATCCAGTCGGCAGAAGACAGATAAATATCATGTTGCAAATCATTGCGGAAATAGAAGATGCGCGTGTGTTCAAGGAAGCGACCGATGATGGAACGTACCCTGATATTTTCTGACAGACCGGGAACGCCGGGGCGTAAGGCGCAGACGCCGCGCACGATCAGATCAACTTTTACACCGGCTTGCGAGGCTTCATAAAGGGCTGCGATAGTGCCAGGCTCCAGCAGCGCATTCATTTTGGCAATGATGTGGCCGCGCTTGCCTTCCTGGCTCAATCTGATTTCGTTTTTGATCGCAAGTAGTACTTTGGTATGCAGCGTGAACGGTGATTGCCACAAGTGGTTAAGTTCGCGAACACGTCCCAGGCTGGTCAGTTGACTGAATACCTCATTGGCATCCGCACAGATTTCCTCGTTACTGGTAAACAGGCCGAAATCGGTATAAAGTCTGGCCGTGCGCGGATGATAGTTGCCGGTCCCCAGATGTACGTAGCGTTTCAATTTTCCGTCTTCGCGGCGCACTACCATCAGCATTTTTGCATGGGTTTTGTGACCTACCACGCCATAAACCACATGTGCACCAACTTCTTCCAGACGATTTGCCCAGTTAATATTGGCTTCTTCATCGAATCTGGCCAGCAATTCCACGACCACGGTAACTTCTTTTCCCCCCTGGGCTGCGGAGATCAACGCTTCCATCAGCGCAGAGTCCGCGCCGGTGCGATAGACAGTCTGTTTGATAGCCACTACATCAGGATCGCTGGAGGCTTGTTGAATGAAGTTGATGACCGGCTTAAAGGACTGGTAAGGATGATGCAGTAAAATGTCGCTTTTGCGGATCACTTTGAACATGTCCGCGCCCTTTTTCTGCAATACGCCGGGCACACCGGGGGTGTACACCGGAAATTTGAGTTCGGCACGATCGACTTGTCCCGGAATTTCCATCAGTCGAACCAGATTGACTGGGCCTTGCACGCGATATAAATCATCCTGCGTCAACTTGAACTCTTTGAGTAGCAAGGCTTCGATCTGGGGCGAGCAATTGTCGGCAATTTCCAGGCGTACAGCATCGCCGAAGTGACGCTGAGGTAATTCGCCCTGCAGGCTCAGACGCAAATTTTTAACTTCTTCTTCATCGACAAACAGATTGCTGTTTCGGGTGACGCGAAACTGGAAGCAGCCCAGTACTTCCATGCCGCTGAAGAGTTCATCGACATGTGCATGCAAAATCGAAGAAAGGAAAACAAAACCGTATTCGCAGTCGCTCAGTTCAGGCGGCATTAAAATGGTGCGCGGCAAAACGCGGGGTGCCTGAACGATCGCGCGAGTTGAGTTACGTCCGAAGGCATCACGTCCTTGCAACTCAACAGCAAAATTCAAACTCTTGTTGAGTACCCGTGGAAAGGGATGTGCAGGATCCAGACCGATCGGCGTTAATACCGGCATGACTTCACGAAGAAAGAAATCCTTGACCCAGGCTTTTTGAGCATCATTCCAGTGAGTACGTCGAAGAAATTTGATGCCATGCTGCGCCAGTGCAGGTGTAATCTCGGTATTAAACAACTGATACTGGTGGTCTATCAGTTGATGTGTCCTTTCGCGGACCAGTTTGAGTGTCTGATGGGCGGTCATGCCATCCGCCCCGGTTGATATGCTGCCAACCTTGATTTGTTCCATTAAGCCCGCCACGCGGATCTCAAAAAACTCATCCAGATTACTGCTGCCGATGCACAGATACTTCAAACGCTCCAGCAAGGGGATGGTGTCATCCTCTGCTTGCGCAACCACGCGTCGGTTGAACTCAAGTTGACCGAGTTCACGATTGAGAAATTGCTGCGGAGCGAATGAATTGGGCAAGTTAGTAAACCTTATTTATTTGGTGGGACATATCCGTCTGGCATTTGTGTCCCCGAGCTGAAGAAGTAACTCTCCATTTGGGTTACCAAAAATTTACGGGCAGCCAGATCGGCGAGATTCAGCCGATTTTCGTTTACCAGCATGGTCTGGAATTTGATCCATCCGGCCCAGGCTTCCTTGGAAACATTGTCAAAGATTTTCTGACCAAGCGGACCGGGGTAGGGCAGCCTGTCCAGTGCTTCGGCTTCGCGACCCAGTTTTACGCATTGAACCATTCTTGCCATGTTGTATAACTCCAATATAGTGATTATGTGACGCAATTGTGACAATTTAATGACAGCAGGATTTTTTGTAATGGCTGCCAGGCAAATTTAGACACCGTTCTGGTGCAGCAGGAACACCGTCGCCGATGCAGCAAGGCAATATATGCCGAACAAAGACCATCGCCCTTTTTCCAGCCAGCTTGAAAGCCATTTAAGTGCCATTAATCCAGCCAGAAAGCTGAACACCATACCCAGCAGGCTAGGCATAAACATCTGCGTCAGGCTCGCCATGGAGGTGGATTGTTGGTCATGCAGCAGTCGCATGACTTCGCGGATAATCACGGGCGGGGTCAGAACGACAGCCAGGGCGAAACTGAATTCTTCAATTTTTTGCCTTGGGATGCCTCTTATTAAACCGGCGGAGATCGTCGCTCCTGATCGCGAAAATCCGCGAAATGGCAGACAAATCCCCTGAACTGCGCCGATATAACAGGATTCCTTTATGTTTAGATTACGTTCATTTTTAACCGTTGCGCGATCCTTGATTCCGGCGTACATAATTAATACGCCAACAGTGGCCAGCGCTGCCGAGATCAGATTCATATTGCCAAAAAGTTGTTCAATTTGGGCATGAGGAATATCCTTCATGAAGAACTTTTCAATCAGAAACTTAAGCGCCAGCCCGGTAATCCCTGTCAATATGGTCGCCGCAGCGATATATTTAATTGCATTGAGGAAAACTTTTCTTGAAGAGAAAAAGCTCTCCTTCCAGGCTTTCCAGAAAAATAAAATAACAGCAAACATGGTGCCTGTGTGCAACATCACCAGCAACATCGTCATTTCCGGAGAGGTTGGATCAAGCCCCATCAGTTTTTCCGCCACAATTACATGAGCAGAGCTGGACACGGGTAAGAGTTCAGCCGCGCCCTGAATGATGGCAAGGATAATAATTTGTAAAATTGTCATTAGATTAAATTCCGATTAAAGTTGAAAACTTATCTGCTGGATTTTGCCAAAGCGATGCGCCAGTTTACCGCACGACGTTGTTCCTCATTCATTTCTATCCATCGCGTCACCTCCTCAAAGGTGCGCAGACAGCTGCGGCACACATTATCACCCAGAACGGTGGTGCAATGTCCGATACAAGGGCTCTCTGCGCTCACGATTGAAGCGTTCGCTGGCATCAGGATTTACTGTAAAGCTGACTACCCTTGGTGACGAACTCTATCGATTTCAGCTCCATGCCTTTGTTCAGCGCAGCGGCGTCGGTGAGTCCTTCCTTTGCGGCGAAGTCGCGTACATCCTGGGAAATTTTCATCGAGCAGAAATGCGGACCGCACATCGAGCAAAAGTGCGCGACCTTGGCGGATTCCTTGGGTAAGGTTTCATCGTGAAATTCGCGCGCGCGATCAGGATCCAGTCCCAGATTGAACTGGTCATCCCAGCGGAATTCGAAGCGCGCCTTGGACAAGGCATTGTCGCGTATCTGTGCGCCGGGATGGCCCTTGGCCAGATCTGCTGCGTGCGCGGCAATCTTGTAGGTGATAATGCCTTCCTTGACATCGGCCTTGTTTGGTAATCCCAGATGCTCTTTCGGTGTGACGTAGCACAACATCGCCGTGCCGAACCAGCCTATCATTGCCGCACCGATAGCTGAGGTGATGTGATCATAACCCGGCGCGATGTCCATGGTCAGCGGCCCTAAGGTGTAAAACGGTGCATCGTTACACCATTTGGCCTGCAAATCCATGTTTTCCTTGATCAGATGCATAGGCACATGGCCCGGGCCTTCTATCATCACCTGAACATCGTGTTTCCAGGCTACCTGAGTGAGTTCGCCCAGCGTTTTGAGTTCGGCTAATTGAGCTTCATCATTGGCATCATAAATAGAACCCGGACGCAGACCGTCCCCTAAGCTGAAGGTGACGTCATAGGCCTTCATGATTTCGCAGATTTCTTCGAAATGAGTGTATAAAAAGCTTTCCTTATGGTGCGCCAGACACCATTTTGCCATGATGGAACCGCCACGCGACACAATACCAGTCATGCGATTGGCCGTCATCGGCACATAGCGCAACAGCACGCCTGCATGAATGGTGAAGTAATCCACGCCTTGTTCAGCCTGTTCGATCAGTGTATCCCGGAAAATTTCCCAAGTCAGGTCTTCTGCTTTGCCATTTACTTTTTCCAGTGCCTGATAAATCGGCACAGTTCCGATCGGCACCGGCGAGTTGCGGATGATCCATTCGCGTGTTTCGTGGATGTGCTTGCCGGTCGATAAATCCATGACGGTGTCGCCGCCCCAGCGGATCGCCCAGGTCATTTTTTCAACTTCTTCCTGAATACTGGAACCTAATGCCGAATTGCCGATGTTGGCGTTTATTTTGACCAGGAACTTGCGTCCGATGATCATCGGTTCGATTTCCGGATGGTTGATATTCGCAGTGATCACGGCACGACCAGCGGCGACTTCATCGCGCACGAACTCAGGCGTGATCTTTTTCGGCATGGAGTTGCCGAAATTTTCGCCCGGATGTTGTCTCAACATCATTTCGGACATGCCATCAACCTTTTGATTCTCTCTGATTGCGATGTATTCCATTTCCGGGGTGATGATACCCTGGCGGGCATAATGCATTTGCGTGACGTTTTTACCAGGCTTAGCGCGACGCGGTGCGCGGCTAAGATTAAAGCGCATATCTGCCAGTTCAGGATCATCAAGTCGCAGCTGGCCGTAGTCGGAAGTCAGTTTAGGCAGTATTTCGGTATCATCGCGGTCAACGATCCAAGCTTCACGCATCGCGGCCAGGCCTGAGCGTATGTCTATTTTAACGGCAGGGTCGGTATACGGGCCTGAGCAGTCATAGACATAAATCGGCGCATTGATTTCAGCGCCCATGCCATCCGGTGTATCCGCCTGAGATATCTCGCGCATCGGTACACGCAGATCCGGGCGGCTACCTTGTACGTAGACTTTTCTGGAGTTCGGAAGTGGTTTGATTGCTGCGGCATCAACGTGCGCAGCTTCGGCGGTAAATTTGATATTGGCGTTCATCTGATGCTCCTGGATATATAAAGGGAAGCATCGAGCTTCCCTGCGACGGCATTACCCGTACAGGTTCAAAGGGTGTTTCTCACTCTGCCTATGGCAAAGACCCCTAGCGAGTGTAGCAACTTACTGGAAAAGTAGGATAAAAGCAACCCTGTATTCGTTGTGTTGAGTGTGGCAGTGTTGTTATACTGCGAGCAATAATTACTAAACGCACCCACTTGGAGAGCAATATGCAGAATATGGAACAGGCACGCTTCAATATGATAGAGCAGCAAATCCGGCCATGTGACGTGCTGGAAGCACGGATTCTGGATTTGCTCCATCACGTTCTCCGTGAACAGTTCGTCCCGGAAGAATTGAAGTCCATGGCCTTTATGGATATGGAAATTCCACTGGGGTTTGGCGTGGCAATGTGGCAGCCCAAACTTGAGGCGCGTGCGTTGCAGGCGTTGCATCTGGGGCGTCAAGATAAAGTGCTGGAAGTTGGTACCGGTAGCGGCTATCTGACAGCATTACTCTCGGCGCTGGCAGGCCATGTTACTTCCGTTGAAATTGTCCCTGAATTGAATGCAATCGCGAAATTGCATTTACTGCATCGCGAAAATGTTACGCTGGAGATCGGCGATGCGTCTCGTGGCTGGGGTGAAGGTTATGACGCCATTGTGCTGACAGGTTCCACGCCGGTGTTGCCGCAAGCGTTCCAGAATAGCCTTAACATTGGCGGACGCTTGTTTGCGATTGTGGGCGAAGCGCCGGTGATGGAAGCGAAGCTGATCACGCGGGTAGCTGCTGATGTGTATGAAATCGTCAATATCATGGAAACTTCTGTTGCATCGCTGCAGAATGCCAAGCAGCCCGACCGGTTTGTTTTTTAAACACTCAACCCGGCAAGCCAACATTCGCGAATCCGATGAAACTTAAACTGCTCGCATCATTTTTGGTACTGATCACGGCGTTGGATGCCCGGGCACAGGCAACTGATCTGCTTGGCGTTTTTCACAGTGCAGAAAGCAATGACCCGGTGTTTGCTGCCGCGAGAGCCGTGCAACAGGCTGGTCGTGAAAAATTGCCGCAAGGTCGCGCCTTATTGCTGCCAACGGTGAATTTTGCGGCGAACAGCACGATGAATACTGTCGCCACTCAATTTACAGGCACAGTGCCACAGATATTTCAGAGTGGCACCAGCCGCTATAACAGCAATGGTTATGGCGTGACGCTGGTACAACCTTTATTCCGACAGCAAAACTGGCTGGCCTATAGCGAAGCCGAATTACTGGTTGTGCAAAGCGATGCACAATTTCAAATTGCCGGGCAGGATTTACTGTTGCGCTCAGCGCAAGTCTACTTCGATGTGTTGATCGCACAGGATAATGTGCAATTGAGTGAGGCGCAGAAAACCGCTAATTTGGAACAATTGGCATTGGCAAAGCGTAGCTTTGAAGTCGGTAGCGCGACGATTACCGATACCAATGAAGCACAGGCGCGGCATGATTTAACTTATGCACAGGAAGTGGCCGCTCAAAATAATCTGGCTGTCAGGCGCGGTGCGTTGCAGCAGCTGACCAATACATCGCCGGATGAGATTAAACCGCTGGGCGGGGAATTGAATCTGAGCCCTCCGCTGCCTGCCGATCTGGAAAAGTGGCTGGCCGAGGCGCAATTGCACAGTCCGCAACTTGTCATCGCTCAGGCCGCAGATGAACTGGCTGTCAAAGAAGTGGCGAAAAATCGCAGCGCAAATTATCCTACTGTCGATCTGGTGGCTAATTACATCACCAGTAATGCTGCTGGCAGCATGTATGGTGTCGGCGTCGATAATATCAACAGGAGCATCGGCGTTCAACTCAACGTGCCAATCTATCAGGGAGGGGCGCTTAACTCCAAATGGCGTGAAGCGGAGCATAACCGTGAACGGGTTCGTCAGGAGCTGGAAAACGCGCGCCGCAGCGTCGCACAGCAAACCCGTCAGGCTTATCTTGGTGTGGTGAGTGGTATCGCGCAGGTCAAGGCCTTGCAACAGGCACTGATTTCAAGCGCAAGCGTGCTCGAATCGAGCAAACTGGGGCAGGAAGTCGGCGTCAGAACCAATCTTGATGTGTTAAACGCCCAGCAGCAGCTTTACTCAACCCGACGCGATTTGTATCAGGCTGAATATAATTACCTGCTGAGTCAGTTGCAACTCAAGGCGGCAGCAGGGATGCTTGAAGAAGCTGATCTTGCCCGGGTCAATCAGGCGCTTCACTGATTTTTCAGTTCGATCGTCTTTTTCGTGTAACTGGCTAAATATATGTTCAATAAATGAACGCTATGCTCGACGATATCAGCAGCTACGGCTTGCTCAAAATCCGGCCTTACAAAAAGCGTGCATGATGTTTGAGCTAAAAATACAGTGATACAAGCGCTTGCATAAAAAAAAGCAGCGCGAAACAGAGCCTCTTGTGAAAGAGGCTATATGAACAAACTTATTGCATGATCAGACAGGATGCGCGAATGAAAGCAGTGATACTGGCGGGCGGATTGGGTACGAGGATCAGTGAAGAGACTTCGACACGGCCCAAGCCTATGGTGGAAATCGGCGGTAAGCCGATACTCTGGCACATCATGAAAAGCTATTCAGCTCATGGCGTGAATGACTTCGTGATCTGCTGTGGTTATAAAGGCTATGTCATCAAGGAATATTTTGCCAATTATTTTCTGCACATGTCGGACGTGACTTTCGATATGCAGAATAATCAGATGGAAGTGCATCAACGACACGCGGAACCCTGGAAAGTCACCTTGGTCGATACCGGCGATGAAACAATGACAGGCGGTCGCATCAAGCGAGTGGCGGAATATGTAAAGGATGAGGAAATATTCTGTCTGACTTATGGTGATGGCGTGAGCAACGTGAATATCACCGAACTGATCGCTTTTCACAAGGCGCAAAAAGTTAAGGCAACATTGACAGCCACTTTGCCACCGGGTCGTTTCGGCGCACTTGATATGCAGGGTAACAAGGTCAACAGTTTCCGGGAAAAACCCCAGGGCGACGGTGCAATGATCAACGGCGGGTTTTTTGTGTTGTCGCCTGAAGTAATTGATTATATTGTTGATGACAAAACCACCTGGGAGCGCGAACCGATGGAGCGGCTTGCAGAAGAAGGAAATCTTGCCGCTTTTCATCATGAGGGTTTCTGGCAGCCTATGGATACCTTGCGCGATAAAATGCACCTTGAGGAATTGTGGCAATCAGGAAAAGCACCATGGAAGATATGGTAAGTGTTGTTGATAGTTGAAGAGTCGTTGATAGAAGCGGTTGATAGATGATGGTTTATGGATTTAAAGGCCGTTGATTTTTGAAGAGCAGTTTATGGATTATTGTTTATAAACTGCGCTTGCAATTATGATTTCAGGTCAATTTTGTCAATGGAGAGAGTATGTCATCAACTATAAACATCAGATTTTTCAGCTATAAGCAGTCATCAATCATCTGCTGTTTCAGCTATAAACGATCAACCATCAGCCGTACTCCCCCATGAAAAACTGGAGGTTTGGCAACTTGCGAAGGTCTTGGCCGGTAACGTATCTGTCATTACTGCGCAATTTCCGAAGAATGAGTGCTTTGGGTTGGTCGATCAGATGCGTAGTGCGGGCGTTTCGGTGATGTCAAATCTTGCTGAAGATTGTAGTCGGACCCGTGCGCCGGATCAGGCACACTTTTCGCAAATTGCTTTTGGGTCTTTGCTCGAACTGGATGCTCAGTTACAACTATCTGTTGATTTGAGTTTTTCAAGTATTGATAACTATACAAACTTACGTGGATCAATTTTAGAGTTGGTAAAGAAAATTTCAGCCTTACGTGCCTCACAATTAAAACGATTAAATTCATGATGTTAACTTTTAAAAAATTAGCCATCAGCCGCTGTTATATCAACTATAAACAATCTACGATAAGCCGCTTTTATGTCAACTATCAACATTAAACCATCAACGAATACTTTCTTTCTTGGAAAGAAAGTATTGATTACGGGTCACACCGGCTTCAAGGGTAGTTGGCTGTCGCTGTGGCTGCAATCCATGGGGGCGCAGGTAGTGGGTTTTGCGCTCTCTCCACCGACCACTCCTAGCCTGTTCGACGTGGCGAATGTCGGCGCGGGAATGACCAGCATCATCGGCGACATACGCGATCTGGATTCTTTGCGCGCGGTATTTGCCGAACACCAACCTGAGATCGTGATACATATGGCAGCACAGGCATTAGTGCGCTATTCCTACGATAATCCGGTCGAGACTTATTCAACCAATGTGATGGGCACAGTGAATCTTCTGGAAGCAGTACGCATGACGCCTGGCGTCAAAGCCGTGGTGAATGTCACTTCGGACAAATGTTACGAGAATAAAGAATGGGCATGGGGCTATCGCGAGAATGAAGCGATGGGCGGATTTGATCCCTACAGCAACAGTAAGGGATGCGCTGAACTGGTGACAGCTGCTTATCGCCAGTCCTACTTTAATCCATCAACGATCAACCGCTCTTCATCAACCATCATCAATCAGCCATTACCTGCCGTGGCAACAGCCCGTGCCGGCAATGTCATCGGTGGCGGTGACTGGGCGGAAGACCGCTTGATCCCCGACATCATGCGTGCTATTTCAGCAGGGCAGCCCGTCCGCATCCGCAATCCGCATGCAATTCGTCCCTGGCAACATGTGCTCGAACCGTTATCCGGCTATTTATTGCTGGCACAGCAGCTTTATGAAGAGGGTGCCAATTTCGCAGAAGGCTGGAACTTCGGCCCCAATGACGAAGATGCCAAGCCGGTGCAATGGATTGTTGAGCAATTGACCCAGGCTTGGGGAAAAGGCGCAGGCTGGGTTGTCGATGACGGAGATCATCCGCACGAAGCGCATTATTTGAAGCTGGACTGTTCCAAGGCCAAAGCTCAACTGGATTGGCATTCGGGATGGCGTCTGGATGAAGCTTTGGGAAAAATCGTCGAATGGCAGCGGGCTTATTGCGATAAAGAAGACATGAAAGCAGTTACACTGGCACAAATTAATACTTATTTGAAAGGGCATTAACATGAGTAACGTATTACGCAGACAGCTAACGGCAGATGCAAGCCATACGATTCATTTAGTTCTTCCCCCTGAAATGGGTGATGAAGTTGAAATCATTGTTTTTCCTCGATTGTCATCGAAAGACGCCGCGCAGCAGGAAAGCCTGGCTATGGCACAACTAATAGATGAAACAGGTTTTGTAAAAAATGTCCTTAATAGTGTTGAAGAGGATTGCTGGAATGACCTTTGAAATTATCCCCGGCACAATTTACAGCGCCTATTTTCCATTTAGTGACTTAAGTAATACCAAGAAAAGACCCGTACTGGCTCTGTCAAGCAGGGATGAAAATGACGATGTAAGGATTGCTTTTATTACCAAAACTGCCGTTAATGAAGCGCAGGGCTTTGTGCTTGAATTTGCGGATTTTTCGAATGAAACGCTAAAATATCCAAGTCATATTCGTGTGGACAAGACTTTCAATCTTCATAGCAGTCGAATTGAAAAGCCTTTAGTCAGCTTAAGCGATAAAGGTTATGAGCGCGTTCTACGGCGATTGGTGACATTTGATATTCCGGCTTACGCGGAGCTCAAATATCGTGATAAGTCATTTAAATCGGGCACATCCATTGTACCGCCCTCCGGCAAGGTGATCGGCACGCCGGAATTGAAGAACATGGTCGAAGCATCTCTTGATGGCTGGTTGACTACCGGACGTTTTAACGAGGCATTCGAGAAACGCTTTGCTGAATTTGTCGGCGTGCCTTATGCGCTGACCACGACTTCAGGTTCTTCTGCGAATCTGTTGGCCTTCACGGCACTTACCTCGCACAAACTGGGCGCGCGTGCACTGAAGCAGGGTGATGAAGTGATCACGGTTGCAGCCGGATTTCCGACCACGGTGAACCCGATACTGCAGAACGGTATGGTGCCGGTATTCGTGGATGTAGATATTCCGACCTACAATATCGACCCTGAAAAAATTGCCGCTGCCATATCGGATCGCACTCGTGCCATCATGCTGGCGCACACGCTGGGCAATACCTTCAATATTGACGCTGTGATGGCGCTGGCCGAGAAGCATAATCTCTGGGTAATCGAAGATTGCTGCGATGCGCTGGGTTCCACTTACAAAGGCCAGCATGTCGGCACCTTCGGCCACATCGCCACCTGTAGCTTTTATCCCGCGCACCATATCACCATGGGCGAAGGCGGCATGATCTTTACTAAAGACCGTGAGCTGCGCACCATCATCGAATCCTTCCGCGACTGGGGGCGCGATTGCTATTGCGGACCGGGTTGCGACAATACCTGCGGCAAGCGCTTTGGCCAGCAGTTGGGTTCATTGCCTATGGGCTATGACCACAAGTACACCTATTCGCATCTGGGTTACAACCTCAAAATTACGGACATGCAGGCCGCCTGTGCTCTGGCGCAGATGGACAGACTGCCGGGTTTCATCGCCGCGCGTAAAGAGAACTTTAGCTATCTTAAAAACCGCCTGCAATCCTGCGCCGAGTTCTTGATTCTGCCTGAAGCTACGGCGGGCAGCGAGCCTTCCTGGTTCGGATTTCCAGTTACTTTGCGTGAGGCAGCCGGCATCGACCGCGTTGAATTGTTGAAATATCTGGATCAATATAAAATCGGTACGCGCCTGCTTTTCGCCGGTAATTTGACTCGCCAGCCTTATTTTGAAGGCCGCACTTATCGCATCAGCGGTGAACTAATTAACACTGATAAGATTATGAACGACACGCTCTGGATCGGTGTTTATCCCGGACTGACTAAAGAGATGCTGGATTTTGTTTGTGAAAAGATCGAAGCGTTTTTCGGGGTAAACTTCTAGAGTGAGATTGACTCCTTTTGAAATTGACGCAATTAAACAATCCGCACGCGAAGTCTTTGGGCCGCTGGCTGAAGTTTTCCTGTTCGGCAGTCGCGTTGATGATACGAAAAAAGGCGGCGATATCGATTTGTATATTAAGTCTCCAGCCGGCACGGACCTGGCTCACAAAGTAAAATTTCTGATTACTGTCGAAGAAAAAATAGGCGAACAAAAAATTGATGTTGTTTTTGCACTCGACCGGTCAAGGCCGATTGAACAGCAGGCAATTCTAAATGGTGTGTTGCTATGATCAGACAAAAGCTGGAAAAGCTGATTTCGGAATGTGATAAGCATCTGAAAAGAATTAATAATGCCTGTTCAAAAATGGCGATATTTATGCCATTAAATGCAGAAAGTTTTCAAAGACTCAATGAAGATGAAATTGAACATATCGATCAGTTTCTGTTCAGATTTTCAAAGCTTCAGGATGCAATTGGCGAAAAGTTATTTATATTGCTGCTTGATTTTTTGCAAGAAGAGCATACAAAAAATAGACCTTTTATTGATATTCTAAACAGGCTTGAGCAGTTAGGTTTGCTGGAGGATAAAAATATTTGGCTGGAGCTCAGAAAGATCAGAAACAATATCGCTCATCAATATGAAGATGAACCGCAACTAGCTGCCGAGGCATTGAATGCAATCTATGCGGCAAAATCTGTGTTAGAGAATGTTTACACATTGCTTAAAGCAAGTTATGTTGAAATATCTGCTAAGGCATAATCATATTTAACCCGGCGTCGGATTGAAACTTACCAAAATGATGCTGATTGAATTAGGACCAGTATTATGCGTGTCACACCTGAGCAGTTAAGCATATTTGATCTGTTCGCACATCGTTATTTTGGCGAGGACGCAAGTCTTTGGCTGTTCGGATCCCGAGTAGACGATCAAAAAAAGGGCGGGGATTACGATTTTTTTGTTGAAACTAATTTAGTAAGTGCCGATGAAATTGTAGTGAGGAAACTTGCATTGCTTGCCGAACTTCAGAGCACACCTCAGTTCGAGGATGAAAAAATTGACATCGTCGTGAAGCGCAGAGCTTCTACTTTCGAGATGCCAATTTATCAAGTCGCCATGCATGAAGGAGTGAGAATATGATGCCTGAACAGTCGATGCGGATTTATCTTGCGGAATGTTCATTACATGCTGAGGTGCTGGGAGAAGCGCTTATCGATGCAAAAGGATGGGCTTCTCTCTTGCCTGGTATTGTGATCGAAAAAAAAATGCTGCGCATATTGGACCAGGTTGCCTATCGCTTCGCCAAGTTGCAGGATTCGATGGGAGAGAAAGTGATGCCTTTGATTCTGGAGTTGGCCCAGGAACCAATTTCCGCTAATGCGACGTTTGTTGAAAAGCTCAATCGCCTGGAGCGCATAGGCGCGATACCCTCTGCGGAAGAATGGAAAAAGTTTCGCATCGTGCGCAATGCGTTGGCGCATGACTACCCGGATGAACCTGAATTGCGGGCGAGTGCAATCAATCTGTTTTTGGAAGGTGCTGCAAACTTGATCGCTCTTTATCAAGATGTAAAAGCATATATTGACGCACATTTTCCAGAGGTGAATGAGATAAGTAAAGAGAAAATAACATGATAAATACTGATACCATCATGAATGACACGCTCTGGATAGGCGTATATCTGGGACTCACCGAAGAAATGCTGGATTTCGTCAGCAGTAAGATCGAAGTTTTTTTCGGCGTAAATTTTTAAAATAGCAAAAGGATTCATATTGAAAGCTGCCGACGCCGTTGCTAAATTTCTGATTGCACATAAGATTCAAACCTGTTTTGAGCTGGTGGGTGGCATGATTACACACCTGCTGGACAGCTTTGCCGAATCAGGACAGTTCAACATTGTCTCGATGCACCATGAACAATCAGCAGCCTTTGCTGCGGAAGGTGTCGTCCGGCATGACCGGGGTAAAACCATCGCGGTGGCCATGGGAACCAGCGGGCCGGGTGCGACTAACTTATTGACAGGTATCGGCAATTGCTGGTTTGACTCTGTACCCTGTTTATTTATTACAGGGCAAGTTAATACACATGAGCTTAAGGGCGATCGTGCCATAAGGCAACAGGGTTTTCAGGAACTGGACATTGTCTCTGTTGCACATACGCTAACCAAATATGCAGTGCGGGTGGATAAAGTCTGCGATCTCTTGCCACAACTGCACAAGGCGCTGTCGATGGCACTGAGTGGAAGGCTGGGGCCTGTACTGCTGGATATTCCTAACGATGTTCAGCGTGCCGAGATTTCAGATGAGCTGGTTGAACAATGGCAGAATATGCCGCTAACAATTAATAGCGGAGCTAAAATAACCGATGCCCAATTGAATCAACTGAAATCCTTATGTCGTGATGCACAGCGACCCCTGATCTGTATCGGCGGTGGCGCTCGCTGGGCGGATGCGCTGGGCGAATGGCTGCTGGCGGCAGATGCGCTGGGCATTCCGTATGTAGCAACACTGATGGGGCATGAGCGTGTAGTAGCGCGTCATAATTACTTTAATCTGATCGGCAGTTACGGCAACCGCGAGGCCAACTGGGCGGTGCAGCACTGTGACTTATTAATTGTCATCGGCGCGCGGCTTGATGTGAGACAGACAGGCTCTGACGTGGAAGATTTTGCACGCCAGGCAAAAGTAGTGCAGATCGACATTGATCCGGCTCAGTTGGATAATCGGATACAGGCAGACTTGGATATTTGCGCTACAGCTGAAAGCTTGTTTGAAAGTTTCTCACTGCGTGCAGAAATTTTTCCAAATATCGCCAAGAATTGGTTGCCCGAGCTGACTAAACAACGCGATCGCGCCGAAAGTAATGAGTATGCAGACTGGGAGATCAGTCCCAGCGAATTATTCAAGCAATTGAATCGCAGTCTGGTTAAGCATCCTGTTGATTATGTATGCGATGTCGGCAATCACCAGATGTGGGCGGCGCAAAGCCTGCGTCTGTCACCTAATCAGGCTGTCCATTACAGCGGCGGCATGGGCGCGATGGGCTTTGCTTTGCCTGCAGCACTAGGCGTTGCGATTCAGTCTAAGGGTAAGGTCGTGGTAATCACCGGGGATGGCAGTTTGCAAATCAATATTCAGGAACTGGATACCTTGAATCGTCTAGGCCTGGATATAACAGTCATCGTGATGAATAATTCGGTGCTGGGCATGGTCAAAAATTTCCAGGATATGTATTTCGACGGGCGGGACCAGTCGACGAAGAAGGGTTACAGTAGTCCGTCATTCACCGATATTGCCAAGGCTTATGGTATTGAGGCATATCGTATCGTGACTGCGGCAGATATGGCAGACGTTGTGGATCTGATTGCCGGTCATAAAGGCCCGTTGTTGATAGAACTGATGATGGAAGGTGCAACTGAATGCCGTCCGCGCCTGGCCTTTGGTTCGAAGCTGGACGAACAGTTCCCGAGACTTAAGAGCCTTGAATCTTGAATCTGACCTTATGCGTATTGCCATCCTCGGTGCGACAAGCCAGATTGCCCGCGACCTGATCGTCTCTATGGCTGCGGCAAATGACAAGCAGTTACATCTGTTCGCTCGTCGTCCGGAAGCGGTTGCCAATTGGTTGATCTCAGTTGGCCTGGCAGGGTGTTGTCCTGTTTATGAGTTCGCAGGGTTTGCCAGGCATGAATTCGATGCCGTTATCAATTTCGTTGGCGTAGGCAATCCGGCTCAGGCCGTGGCGATGGGCAATACCATCTTTGAGGTGACGCTGCGCTTCGACGAGATGGTTATGGATTACCTGAAAACACATCCTGCTTGTCGCTACCTTTTTTTGAGCAGCGGCGCTGCTTATGGATCAAATTTTAAAGAACCGGCGCGCCACGATACCGTCGCGAGTGTCGCGATAAATAATCTCGCGCCGCACGAATGGTATGGGGTGGCGAAGCTGCATGCAGAATGCCGCCATCGTGCGCATCCTGAATTTTCTATCATCGATATTCGTGTATTCAATTATTTTAGTCGGACACAGGATATTGAGGCACGGTTTTTAATCACGGATATTGTGCGTGCAATACGCGATAAAACAGTGCTCAAAACTTCATCTGATTATATGGTGCGCGATTATCTGCACCCATCCGATTTTTATGGTCTGATCAGCGCAATACTTCATGCGCCGCGAGCTAATGCAGTTGTTGATTGCTATAGCCGTGCGCCGGTGGATAAACCGGCTTTGCTGGTCGCCATGCAGGATAAATTCGGCTTGCTGTATGAAATTGTGGAGACTGCAGGTGTTAATGCGACAGGCAGTAAGCCGCATTATTATTCATTAAATATAAGGGCTGCAGATTTCGGCTATCACTCTTCATTAACGTCCCTTGAAGGCGTTGTACAAGAGATGGAAGCAATTTTGCAGCCAGTCGCTTAAGAACGGGGGATACATTTAAATGGCTACGATGTTCCACAGTTTTTTGTCTTGATCCATATACTTTGGCATATTACTCTATTCAAACAGCGCGCACAGAATGCCACCGTGTCGCAACATCTCGTTTCATCACGAAATTAAGATTAACAAGTGCTCTGAATGTCGTCAGCTTAGCGCACGTTTTAGTCGACTTCTGAACAATTGCCAGCGCAATTCGGGTGTATTTTCAGGTTCATCAAGTTTTAACTTATCGGCTAACTGACCACGCCGCAAAAAATAATGGTCGAAGACCGACTGACGCATAGCCCATTTGAATAGAAACTGTTTACCGCCGTTGTTCTTTTTTATTTTTCCGGTGGATTTACATTGAAAATGATAAACCAGCGCGTCACCCACACCGATAAAAATGCGGCACCCTGCATGCCATAATTTCATTGAAAAATCATTGTCACTGCTCATGCCGGGAGAAAATTCGCTGCTGTAGCCACCCACCTTAAACCACCAGCGACGACTAACCAGTGTGGGCGGCCAAGTGGCGCCATACCAGTCATCCTTGTGATGTTGCGGTAAGTCAGCAAGCAAGCGGGCTTCCTCAAAAACATCCGTATCAGTGCCATAATCTCGCACGATAACGCAAGGATTATGCGTTTCACGCGGCTCTATCATGGTGCCGGATAACATAAACAAGTCGGTATCAATACTTTTTATCTTGTTAGCCAGAGCAGTATCCCATCCGGGACAGCAATACATATCGTCGTTCAGGTACAGTATGTAATCCATTTTTGCATGCATGGCGGCTTCATTGACAGCCAGACAGATGCCGATATTCTGCGGTGAAGCCGTATGCGCCAGTTTCTGATCCTGTACCCAGGCCAGACTCCCGTCACTGCCATCATTCACATGGATGATGATCTGATGATCAAAAGCAGAATTTTGTTGAATGCTCCGAACGCAGAGTTTAAGCAATTCAAGGTTGTTCCAGGTAGGAATCAATATGGAAAACATGGTAATACCAGAGGAAATATCATAGCACTGATTTTACTGCACAACGCAGTCTGATAGTTGATCGTCTCAGGTGCGCCAAGCCGCTCATCACGCTACAATGCGCAACTATGACAAAAAAGATGAATATCATACAAGTTGTAAAACGCTATGGCCCGGTAGGAGGAATGGAGCGCTATGTCTGGGAATTGACCTTGGAGCTTCAAAAACTTGGCCATCAGGTGACGGTGCTGTGCGAGCATTGCCATACCGAGAAGCCTGCTGGAATTAATGTAATAGAGCTGGGCGAAACGGCTAAAAGGCCGCGCTGGTTGTCGCAAGTGCGCTTTAGCAGACGGGTGACTCGCTGGGTGCGGGAAAATCCGTGCGCAGATCGCATTATCCACAGTCATGAACGTCTGGGTATTCACGATGTCACCACCTTTCACGGCCCGCCGTTCGCGACGATTTATGAAAAAGGCTGGTGGCGCTTTATTTCCCTGCGGGTGTGGGTGCGGCTGTATCTTGAACATCGCGAATTGAATACGGCAAAGCTCATCGTGCCCAATTCGTCTTTTATCAGCGGGCAGCTAAGCCATTATTATCCGCAAATGGCTAAAAAACTAAGTGTACCAATTGTGCCAGGTGTATTACCTGTACAGCAGCGTGAAGCGCGCAGTGTTGCCGCAGATGCTGGTGTGGTGTGCTTTGTCGGTTGGGAATGGCAGCGCAAGGGCTTGCCAATGGCGCTGGAAATCGTTGCTGCCTTGCGTCTGACCAGGGCAAATCTGGAGTTGTGGGTGGTAGGGCCGAAGCCGTCTGAATTAGAGAATCTATTTGCAGCGTGGCATGGCGGCTATCGCTTACTGGGCTGGCGTGAAGATAATGACTATTTTTCTGAAGTTGATGTATTGCTCCATCCGGCGAAAGCCGAGCCTTATGGCATGGTAATATCCGAGGCAATGGCGGCCCGGGTACCCGTTGTTATTTCGGATGTATGCGGTGCGGCGGAACAGGTCACGCCTGATGCGGGTACGGTGCTGTCTCTTAATGCAGGGCTGGATGCCTGGGTGTGCGCCATAGAAGAACAGTTAAGCCGAACAGATACCGTGCCGCAATATATGCGTAGCTGGCGGGAGGTAGCGCAGGAATATGAAATTATCTACAGTGCTTATCGAAACAATAAAAGTCTCAAGCAGTGAAGTGAAATCAGCGAAAAAACCGGTGCTATACCGGTTCGTTCAAAGCAGCAGCAACAGATGACGCATACTGGATACTGTGCAGTTTTGCATAAATGCCGTTATGCGCCAGCAATTCGCTGTGCGTGCCGATTTCCGCAATTTCGCCCTTTTGCAGTACTACGATGCGATCCGCCTTTTCGATGGTGGATAAACGGTGCGCAATCACCAGCGTGGTGCGGCCTTTCATCAACGTTTCGAGTGCTGCCTGTACATGCCGTTCGGATTCACTGTCCAATGCGGAAGTCGCTTCATCGAGTATCAATATTGGCGCATTCTTTAAAATTGCGCGTGCGATGGCGATGCGCTGACGCTGACCGCCTGAAAGTTTGACGCCGCGTTCACCGACTAAAGTATTAAATCCATCCGGCCATTCGCTGATGAATTCCAGCGCATGAGCAGCCCGGGCGGCGTCACGAATATCCTTTTCGCTGGCACCACGCATCTGGCCATAAGCTATATTGGCCGCAAGTGTGTCATTGAATAAAACCACTTCCTGACTGACCAGGGCGATATTATTGCGCAGGCTGGCAAGACTTAAATCAGCAATGTCATGGCCGTCCAGTCGTATCACGCCGCCGGAAGGTGAATAAAAACGAGGTACCAGATTGGCTAGCGTACTCTTACCACCGCCGGATGCGCCGACCAGTGCGATTGTTTCACCGGCTTTGACTGTCAGGGAAATGTTACGCAGGGCCGGCTGGATGTCGGTAGCATAATGAAATGTGACATTATCAAAATGCAACTCACCGCGTGCACGATCCAACATTTTTGTGCCTGTATCGATTTCGCTTTCGGTATCCAATAGATTGAAAACACTTTCGGATGCGGCGAGTCCACGTTGCAGGGATTCGCTGATACCCGTCAGTCGCTTGAGCGGCGAGCTTAACATCAGCATCGCCATGATGAAGGAAACAAAACCGCCTACGGTTACCTCGTTGGCATTGGATTGCAAGGTTGCAAGGTAAACGACAGCGGCCAGTGCGAAGGCAATGGCCATCTGCACAACGGGCACATTTGCCGCACTTGACACGGATTGCTTCATTGCGTATCTGCGCACCCAGTTGGTTTGTTCATGGAACAGCGAGTCTTCATAGTTTTGACCGCCAAACAGTTTGACGACCTTGTGCGCCGAAACGGTCTCTTCGATCACCTGCACCATGTTGCCGGTCGCCTGAAGCGCATCGCGACTGTTGTTACGCAAGCGCTTATTGCTGATCTTGATGACAATAGAAATAACCGGTGCCATGAGGAGGCTGAGCAGCGTGAGCTTCCAGTTCAGATAAAACAGCCAGCCTAAAAGCCCTATCATGACGATACTGTCCCTCACTAATATCGTGATGACATCAGTTGCAGCACTGGTAACCTGAGTGACATCATAAGTCAGTTTGGAGATTAAGTTACCGGTGGCATTATTGTCATAATAGCGAGTAGGCAGGGTGAGCAGTTTGGTAAACATCTGACTGCGCAGATCCATAACCAATTGATTGCCCAACCAGCTACTGGCATAGGCGCTGATGAAAGTGGCAACACCGCGTATGAAAAACAGCAGTACGATGATGTAGGGAACCATGTGCATCATGGCCTGATCCTTATGCACAAATGTGCCATCGAGCAGAGGCTTCATTAATGCGGGTACCATCGGTTCGACGGAAGCTACGACCGCTGTCGCGATAAGAGAGGTTGCAAATACGCGCCAATAGGGTTTGACGTATTGTAAAAGGCGTAAATAAAGCTGCATGCTGGTCATTTTCATGGGAGTATTTTATCAGAATACGGTGCAGCAAAATGCAGGCAATGTATAGGCGGTAAAAATAGTCGACTAGTTTCCGTAAGAGCGTGATGCGTTATCGATGATAAAACACGCAAAAATATCAAAGCAAAATAAGCGGCCAGTTCAAAGCTTAAGTTAAAGTCAGGTTCAAGGCAAAAGGTACAAAAAAGCAGGGGCAAGGTTAGAAGCAGATACAAGGGGTAAGGTACAGGGTTCATTACATCTTGAACCTTGAATCTTGTAACTGTATTTAACTTGCACCGCCACTGTTGTCATTGCACCGGCAAAGATTGTGCTGCACCAGCAAAGCCAGCGTTGCGCCAGCAATTTTTCTGATCGCAGCAGGACAGACAGTGCACCGCCTGCTGTTTTTTTTGATTGTAAAGGGAAACTTTGCGCACAACCCGCATCGCATTCAAAAACACGAACAAATTCATGCGTTTGTATTTAGTCGAGTTATCACTAATTCGATGAATAAAGCTAAGCTAACATTTTGATTAAATTTATATTTATTGCGCACAGAACATTATCCCTGCTTAACCCGTTTGCGAGTTAATGTTCACAGAACATTATCCCTGCTTAACCCGTTTGCGAGAGTTTTGGGATTTTCGTGGATAACTGTTTTTTAAGGTTAATGCGCTAATGGGCTGTTATAATTGCGCTTCTGCCAATAAGGCAATATTGCAGGTCGCCGGGCAGGAAAAATCGACTCGCGATACGAAATGATTGAATTAACCTGTATCAATGCGACAGACCGTTAACCTAATTATTACTTACTGAATATAAACGCGGTGGATTTTCACTATAAACCGGTGATGTCGTCTCTCTGATGGCGTATTGCAGGAAATGAAGACAATGTTGCCGGTACCTGGTTAAATTAAGCCATGCACATTATTCAACAAGTAGAGGAACAAGATGCGTCTTGATGATAAAACCCGCGAGATTATTAAAAGCGAGGTTGCCAGCCAACTCGGTGCTGAAGCCAGCGTGCGACTGTTTGGAAGTCGTGTCGATGATACACAACGCGGCGGCGACATTGATCTGCTAATTGAGCCGGGTCATTTTTATCGAATCGCATTCAAGCAGAATGCCGGCTGGCAGCTCGTCTGTACATCAGACTTGGGGGACGTAAAGTTGATGTATTAATAATAAATCCGCTCGAACCTGTGCTGCCGATTCATGAGCAGGCACTAAAAAATGGTATTGTCTTATGATAGGTTATGATGTGACTAAATATGAGGGGAAATACATGCGTTTAATTCATGAAGCGCAATTAGCCATCGGCGACACCATCCATAAGGCTGATGTTGACGCAGCAATTTATCTTTTTGGTTCGCGTGTGGATGACACTGCCAAAGGTGGCGATCTTGATTTATTGGTATTATTCAAAAAAATCGATTTAATGACTAAGTTGGATATTCTCGCACAATTGCATCAAAAGCTTGGCGCGCGAAAAATTGACATTGCCATCTATCCTGACTTAAGTAGCCCATTTTCCAGGATGGCTATGCAAATGGAAGTGCTGTTATGATACGTGTAAAAATTGAATTGCTTCAAGAAAACTTTAAGCATTAATGTGGAGGCGAGAATGATGCAAGATAAATACCTAAATCCGTTTACCGACTTCGGATTCAAAAAGTTGTTTGGCGAAGAGCCGCACAAGGATTTGTTAATCAGCTTTCTCAACACACTTCTTCCACAGAA
>Ga0316224_1000987_pt1 | contig 34717 bp, 63 predicted proteins | sample TBH18013metaG_FD_206254 | JGI IMG/M metagenome (GOLD analysis project Ga0316224, IMG submission 206254) | Freshwater microbial communities from Trout Bog Lake, Wisconsin, USA - TBH18013 | ecosystem: Environmental > Aquatic > Freshwater > Lake > Hypolimnion/Profundal zone | place: USA: Wisconsin... | reverse complement strand
AACAAGCGGGTACTCTTGGTCTTGCTGGAGCAAATGCAGGACTGCAAGGCGCTCAACAAGCTGGTACTTTAGGATTAGCTGGTGTTAATACAGGATTAAGTGCTGAACAGCAAGCAGGTCAACTAGGGATCTCTGGTGCTAATACTGGTATTTCTGGTGCTCAAGCTCAAGGTCAGTTAGGTCTTGCAGGATCTGCTCAAGGATTACAAGGTGCTCAACAAGCTGGTCAACTAGGTATCTCTGGTGCTCAAGCTGGTTTATCTGGTGTTAATGCTCAACAAGCTGGATATGGATTAGCCAATCAAACAGCAAGTACTTTAGGTAATTTAGGAACAAGTCAATTAGCTGCTCAACAAGGTATTGCTGGATTGCAAAATACATACGGTACACAGCAACAACAAAATCAACAGAACGTTATCAATCAAGCTATGCAGAACTATCAAACTGCACAGGCTTACCCAATGCAGCAATTGACGCAGCTTAAAGCTCTTGCTACTGGATTACCGATGACTGATGTGACTACTACTCAACAAGCTGCTACACCTAGTACTTTAGGGACAATAGCTGGCCTAGGTACAACTGGCGTTGCTGCTGCAAACTTATTATCTCCAACTCCTGCTACAGATCCAGCTTATCAAGCCTATCAACAACAGCAATATAATAATTATTTAGCTGCTCAAAATAATCCTCAACAGAGTAAAAAAGGTGGGGTAATTAAAAAGAAAAAAACCAAAAAATATGTTGAAGGTGGTTTAGTAGAATTGAGTCTATACAATGTAATGAAAGGTTCGCTATGATCGGTAGCTTAATGAGCCGTATGTCCACTGCTCAAAACATGGACGTAAAACAACTTCAACAAGCCGTTCAAGACGGTACGTTACCTGCATATGTTGGTATTCCTCTTATCCAAGATAAGATGAAGCAACAGCAAATGACACAAGCTGGTAAACCACAGCCACAACAGCCACCTATTGCTGATCAAATTCTTGGCGCTGCTAAACAGCAAGAAGAGCGTGGTATTGATGCTGCTCAGTCTAATCTACCAGAAATGAGCGCTGCTGAAGGCGGTATTATGTCTTATGCAGATAGTGGAGATGTAGACCCATTAAGCTATGAGGATCAAGCACAGGACCAACAAGATATGCAAGAGTTATCAATGACTCAACAAGGTGCAGAAGATCCAGAAATGGATGCTTTAATTGCTGCAAAATCTAGCCAGCCTTCTTATGTGAATAAGACCCCCAATGTAGAGCAAGGTATTAAAGGTCCATCTACAGATTCTTTAATTAGTCATATTCTCAAAAAAGAAAGTGGTGGTAAAGATTTTGATAAAAAAGGCAAGCCATTAACATCTTCGAGTGGCGCTAAGTTTGCTATGCAAGTTTTACCTTCTACAGCTAAAGATCCCGGATTTGGTATTAAACCTGCTAGAGGAGAGACTCCTGAAGAATACAACCGTGTTGGTCGAGAGCTTGCTGTAGCCTTATTAAACAAATATAAAAATCCAGTTCATGCAGCAGCTGCTTATAATGCTGGATCTGGAACTATTGATAAGTGGTTAGCCCAAGGCGCTGATCCTACTCGCTTACCTAAAGAAACTCAAAGTTATATTCAAGGCATGAATTTGGCTCAAGGTGGTATTGCTAGTTATGCAGAAGGTGGTATTGCTCATTTTGCTACAGCAGGTGAAGTAAAATCTGCAAGAGATGTACAAAACCAAGCATTAGGTGCAGTAGACCAAAGTTTATCTGAAAATCCACCAAGTGATTATATGGGTTCAGTTACCGATTGGATGCAAAGTCCACAAGGAATTGAGCAATTAAAAAATAGACAGATAGCAATTGATGCTATTAAAAATAATGCTCCTATTCCAGCATTAAATTCTTTATATCAACCATATACTCCTAAAACAATAGCTCAAGCTCAAGCAGAAAAAGTTGCTGCTACAAGTCCACCTGTAAATACGCCACCTGCTGTTGCTCCATCAGGTATTAATTCAATTCTATCCAGTACAGGATTTAAAGGCGCTGGTAATTTTAATATTCCTTCTATTACTACTACTGATACCAATACAAATACTATTTCTCCAGAAGTTCCAACAGGGTACACAGCCCCACAAACTCCTGCTCCTACTGCATGGGATCAATATTTAGCTAATTTAGCATCTAGTAGAGAAGATTTGAAAAAACAAAAAGATGAAGATAAGTATATATCTTTGTTAACAGCAGGTTTGGGAATGGTTAAGTCTGCGGGAACAGTTAAACCCGGTGAAGTTCATTCAGGTCTTAGCGATATTTCTACAGGAGCTATGGAAGGTATTTCTTATGCTTCTAATGCACAGAAACAACGTGCTGCTCAAGAGGCTGCATTAAATACAGCAGAAAATTCAGCATTATTCCGTCAAGAAGCTAATAAAAATGCTGCAGAAATTAATAAAGCTAAAATTGCTGCATTAGGTGAAAAACCATCTATTGAAGATAGAAAATACGATCAATATTCTAAAATGGTTCAAAGACACCCTCAAATTCTTGAGCAAAATCGTATGATGCAAGAAGAGATAAAAAATGGTACATTGATTGATTATAGAGCAAGACAATATCAAGCAAACATTCAAAAAATACAACAAGCTATTGCAAAACAACTTCAAATTAACCCTGATGTAGCCGTACAATTAAGTCCTATTACAGATCCAACTAAACCTGTGACTCCCGGAATAGTGGATAGAGTTAAAAGCTTAATAGGATATGGAACACCAGCAGCAAGTTCTGTGGATACAAATAATCCATTGTTAAAATAATAAAGGATCGCTATGCCAAGTTTGATGGATATATTAGAAGATCCTAATTATGTCAATGCTAATGAATCTACTAAACAGGCTATTTTTGATAAATATTCTGCGTTAGATGATAATTTTACTAAAGCAAATGATGCAACTCAGGATGCTATTCGTCAAAAATTTGGCGTGTCTACTCCGCAAGAAGCTACTACATTAGAATCTCTTGGTCATGGCGCATTACGTGGCGCTCTTCCTGCAGCAGCAGGTATTATTGGCGGTGCTGGGGCTGGAGCATTAGGTGCAGTAGCTGGTCCAGTAGGTGCAATAGGAGCAGGATTAGCTGGTGGTTTTGGCGCATCAGCAGCAGCAGCTGCAGCTCAAGAAGCTTTTTTACAAGCACATCCAGATATTGCTAAGGCTATTGGCTTATCTCCAGAACAAACAGCTAAAGAAGAAAAAGCACATCCACTTGCAGCATTTACAGGTGAACTTGCTCCTAACTTATTGGCATTACGCCCAAGTGGGGCATTATTTAAAAGTGCTGCTGGGCTATCAGAAGATGCTGCTAAAAAACTGGCTGCGGAAAAGATTGCTGCTGGTGTCAATTCTTCTCTTGGCGCTGGCGTAGGAGCAGGTATACAAGCTGGTCAAGAAGCTATGGGTGAAGAGCCTATTGATTGGCAAAAGGTCGGTATAGCTGGATTGATGGGTGCCACAGGTCAAAAAGAAACAGCTCTTGGTAGAGGTTTAGCTCATATTGGTGAAATTCCTGCATCAGCAGCATCTAAAGCTGCTATTAATGCATTACGTAGACCGGAAGAGATCGCTCCATCCGTTACTCCTGAAGTTACTCCACAAGCAGAAACGGGCGCTACTCCTTCAGCATCATTAGATACTCAATCAATGTTGAGTGAGTTATACCCAGAAAATAAAGCACCATTACAAGAGCCTACTGCTCCAATAGCTGCACAAGAAGCTCCAGTAGAGCCTACAGCTGTAGTGCCAACTGTTGAGCCAATTACACCTGAGGTTGCTAAAACACCCGTAACAGAACCAATTGAAACTCCAAAAATGAAAGATATATTTTCATTTATGGGAGATAACGGGGAAATTAAAACTGTTCAAGGTGATGTAAAGAATATAAACGGAAAAGATCATGTTGTTTATCAAGATGAAAATGGTAAAAAACGTCAAAAAGTATTAAACGATAAAGTTATTCAGAACCCTACGGATGATACTTTAGAGTTATTAGACTTATATCATGCTCGTGACAAAATAGAAAAAGAACCAGATGATTTTAGACAATGGCTTAATAAAGTTAAAGTGCATTCTAATGAAAAATCAGATCTTAACTATGAAAAAAGCTTTCCACATCCATACATAAGTGATAAAGGTCATGGCCTTGATGATTTAACTTTAATGGCACAGGAAAATGGTTTACTATCTCCAGAACAATTAACCGAAGGTGTTGGTGGTGTTGAATCTATGCGTGAGCATATTAACTCAGCGTTAAATGGGGAACGTGTTCCTACGCCAAATAATGTGGATCAACAAGCTAGATATCATGCTGTTGATAGTCGTATTCAGGATTTAGAAGCAAAGTTACAAAACGAAAAAGAATTTGGATTAAAGTCTGAAACTCCTGAAGAATCACAGGCCAGAATAGACCAAGAGGCTGCATCTAAAAAAGCTCAAGATGATGCTGCTATTAAAGCTGAAATGGATGCACAAGCTGCTCGTGATAAACAAGCAATTGCTGAACAAAGCAAAGCACAAGCAGAAAATTTTCAACTAGGACAAACACCTGAAGAATCATTAACAGGTCAGCAACGTTTAGATGAAGATATTCCATTTTTTGAGCGTTCTTCTACACCCGCTACAGATAAATTTCTTGAAGATGGAGAAGCATTAGCTAAGAATTTAAGGTCTTCATTAGATAAAATGGGACTAAGTCATGTTGGATTGAATCTTGAAGATTCTATTCAAGCAGTAGTTGATGGAAGAATGGAATCCGTTAATGGACAATATTTAAAAAATATGATTCATGTTTCATTAGCTAGTGATGATATTCCTAGAACTTTAAATCATGAAGCTTTACACGCAATGAAAGATCATGGCTTTTTTACAGATAAAGATTGGTCTATTCTTTCAGATAAAGCTAATAAAGATTGGATGCAACAATATAAAATAAAAGATGATTATGGTCATTTGCCAGTAGAACTACAGCACGAAGAAGCTATTGCTAAAGCATTTGCTGACTATAAAACTCAAACTCCAAATGTAAAATCTATTATGGCTAAGGCTATAGAAGTTTTGAAACGCATTGGAAATGTATTACGTGGTCGTGGTTTTAAAAACAGTGAAGATATATTTAAATCTGCTGAAGAAGGAAGGCTTTCCTCAACTAAGGATTCTACTTCTATAAGTCCGATGTTTGAAAAACAAGAAAAAAAACCAGAAGTTGCTAAAAATATTGTTAGCGACATGGAAAGATACAATCAAGCAAAGTTTGCTAAAGAATTTCCAAATGTTTATTTAAGTTCTCTTCCTAAAACAACAGCTCCTAGCTTTGAAGCTCCTACTGTTAGTCATTTAACTGAATTTGTTCGTAAAACACAAGATCGTTATATTGATCTTAAACGCACTATTGAAGCTATTAAGAAAAATGGAGCAAAAATAGCAGAGCGTTTCAATCCTTATGAAAAATTAGGTTTATATCACAGTGAGTATGCTAATGATGCACGAGTATTTAATGAAAATACTCTTGATCCATTGGCAAAGAAAATTGATAAACTTGGATTAAAAACACAAGAAGTTAGTGACTATCTGCATAACCGTCATGCAGAAGAGCGCAATAATCAAATGAACAAAATTAATCCAGATATCGTAACAGAGACTGGTGATGTTATTCCTTATCCATTAAAAGATCGTGCATCTGGTATTCATACTGAAGATGCTAAAAAGTATTTTAAAGAGTTAACTGCACAAAAGAAAGCTGCATTAGAAAGTGTAGCTAAAGATTTTGATAAGATAAAAAAAGATACCCAAAGAATTTTAGTAGAGTCTGGTCAAGAAACTCAAGAGACTATTGATCAATGGAATAAAGCTTATGAACACTATGTTCCATTAGAGCGTGTTCAAGATGAAATTCAATTTCCTATGTCTTCCTCAGGAAAAGGCTTAGGATTAAGTGGATCATTTGGTAAACGTGCAATGGGTTCAGAAAAAGAAGTTACTGACATTGTTAATAATATTATTGGTCAACATGAAAGAGCTTTAGAAATTGCTCAAAAAATGAAAGTTGATCATGCTTTATATGGTCTTGCCATTCAGTCTCCTAATCCTGAAATATGGAAAGCAGTAAACCCAGATGCTATTAGAAATCCAGAATTATTAGCACGTGAATTAAATGAAATGGGTTTAGAAGGAAGTTCAATTGTTGGATATATGAAAGAGCCACAACAACGTGTTATTGATGTAGATCCAGTAACGGGATTAGATCGTGTAACATTTAAAACAAATCCACTAAAGCGTTATGGGGATAATGTATTTCCTATTCGCATCAATGGACAAGATCGTTTTATTTTCTTTAATCCAAAAAATCAAACATCAATTAATATGGCTAGGTCTTTCCGTAATATGGATACACCTACTATTGGCCTTGCTGGGCAACAGATTGGTAAAGTTACTCAGTGGATGGCTAAAGTCAATACGCAATGGAATCCAGTATTTGGTGGGTTAAACTTTTTGCGTGACTTTGGTTCCGCAATGGCAAACTTATCTAGTACAGAAATTGCTGGTCAACAAAAGAAAGTTGCTTCTGGCATTCAACCTGCAATGGCTGCAGTATGGAGAACAATGAGATCAGAACGTTCTGGCGCTCCTTTACCGGACACTGAATGGGCTAAAACATACCAAGAATTTAGAGAATTTGGTGGTCAAACACTATATCGTGAGCAATTAAAAAAACGTGCAGAAGAAGGCAATATTCTGGATGATAAGATAAAAGATCTTCATAGCAATGCTGCCAAGAAAACTGCTTCAGCATTCTTTAATGGTTTATCAGACTTCAATGATTCTATTGAAAATGCTATTCGTTTATCAGCATTTAAAGCAGCTAAAGATAAAGGGTTATCTTCAGAAAAAGCAGCCACTATTGCTAAAGAGTTAACTGTAAACTTTGATCGTAAAGGTGCTTATGGTCAAATGATTAATAATTACTTTGCGTTTTTTAATGCTTCTGTACAGGGTGTATCTCGCATGACACAAACCCTAGCAGGTCCAGCAGGTAAAAAGTTAATGATTGGCGGCATAGGTTTAGGAGCTATGCAAGCTGGAATGATGGCACTCGCAGGATTTGGAGATGACGATCCTCCTGAATTTGTAAAGTCTCGTAACTTTATTATTCCTACGCCAGATGGAAAATATATTGCTATTCCTTATCCACTAGGTTTACATTTCCTTCCTAACATGGGGCGTATTGCAGTAGAGACTGGTTTACATGGTGACTTTACAAAACATGCAGGTAATATGGCTTCTGTCGTTGCTGATGCATTTAACCCATTAGGCGGTGGAAATCTTTCGTTGCAAACTATTTCTCCAACTGTGTTAGACCCAGTAGTAGCTTTAGCAACAAATAAAGATGCTTTTGGTAGAAATATTTCTAAACAAGAGCGTCCTAATGAGCCAAGTACAGGTTTAAGCCGTACCAGCGAAAGAGCTACAGAAATTAATAAAAAAGTTGCAGAAGCTATTAATTATGTAACTGGTGGTACAGAAGATGTTAAAGGATTCCTCAGTCCTACAGGCGATCAATTAGATTATTTAGTAGGTCAAGCTACTGGTGGTGCTGGTCGTGAAGTAATGAAAGTTGGTAAAGCTGCTACTGCTATATCTACCGGAAATACTGATCAATTAGCTTCATATGATATTCCTCTTGCTGGACGTTTTTATGGGGATACTAATTCTCCTGCTGCTAACTCACAACATTTTTACGATAACATCAATAAAATGGGTGAATATGAAGCCACAATTAAAGGCATTAGACAGCGTAAAGAAAATGTTAATGAATACATGCAAAGTAATCCTGAAGCCCGTTTGTGGCAACAAGCTAATAATGCATCTAATCAAATAGCATTATTAAATAAACAAAAGAAAGCATGGGAAAAAGCTGGTAGAACTGATGAGCAGATCAGAACTCTTGATGACCGTAAACAAGCCATCATGACAAGATTTAATGATAAGGTAAAGGCGTTTCAGGATTAATGGGGTTTAACAGATAAGAGATTGTTCTCAAAAAGCCAGCCTATAGTCTTTCTATGGGCTTCTTCCCAGAACTCTACTCTTTCCTGTTTGTCCATGTCTTTTCCTTGGTCAAGTTCCATGTGGCAGGGGTAGCACAATGCAGCGACCCTAAAATCGTGGGATTTGATTCCACGGCCTTTTCCATCTCTGAGTTGGTTTGAGTGAGCTGCCACAACTGTGCCGTCAGACCGACCACACGCTTGACATGGTGAATTTCTAAGTATTTCAAGGATTTGTTTGTTTCTATACAATTTTGTTATATTATTCAAATGGTTACATTAAACACTAGAGGATTGTAATGCGACACAGCGAAGAGTCAGATCAGGAGTTTATCAGAATTTGGAGAGAATTAGGTAGCCCTGCATTAGTTGGTAAGAAATTAGGCATGAACCCTAGAAGCGCTATGACTAGACGTAGGAATTTAGAAATACGCTACAAAATAGAGCTTCCTACTACCAATTCTCAACGAGAAGAAAAAAAGCCTCCAAAGGTGGCTCAAGCTGCTCATAACGTCCGAAGAGGCATAGAAGTTGACAAAGTTAAAAAGATTCTAGTTTTCTCAGATGCTCACTTTACTGATGAAACCACTACAGCATTTAAAGCATTACTCAAGTTCATAGAGCATTTCAAGCCTGAAGTCATTATCTGTAACGGTGATGCATTTGACGGGCAAGTTCTTAGCAGATTCCCATCCATTAATTATGATCAGAAACCTACTGTTTTAGAAGAACTAGAATCCTGTAGATGGCATTTGGGGGAGATCGAGAAGGTACGTCCTGCTGGATGTAGATTGATCTGGACGCTGGGCAATCATGACATGCGCTACGAATCTTGGCTGGTTAATAAAGTTCCTGAGTACTCTGGTGTAGATGGATTTTCATTAAAGTATCATTTCCCTATGTGGGAGACTTGCTGGAGCTTTTGGGTAGGTGAGGATACAGTCATTAAGCATCGTCTCAAGGGAGGCCGTACAGCTGGCTATTCTAACCTTTTAGCTGCTGGGAATACCAATATAGTCACTGGTCATACGCACGTCCTCTGTGCCTCTCCTATTACTAATTTTCAAGGTACGTGGTGGGGTGTTCAGACTGGTTGTTTAGCAGATCCTATGTCCGCTACTTTTGAATACTGTGAAGATGGCCCAAAAGACTGGAGATCAGGATTTGTAATGCTGTCATTCGATCAAGGTAGGATGCTAATGCCGGAACTTGTAATGGTATGCGGGGAAGATAAAGTAGAATTTAGAGGGGAAATTTTAAAAATTTAAAAATTAAAATTAATGTTCTAGTTGATTAAATTCAAAACTCAAAACAGGTTTATCTAAAGCCTCTAGCGCCCATAAAAGGTAAGTTTTTACATCTTCCTTATTATCTCCATACATAGAAGCAGCGCAATATCCCATTGGGATACCCAGTTCATCGTAATAGACCTCGCAAATCTCTACGAAGTCTATCCCGTCATCATCTGTATGGTCTACAAGCCTGAGATTCCAGCTCATTCGCTGTCTTTCTCACGATCAGCAATAAACCATTCAACAGCTCTAGCAAACTTCTCTAATCTATGAATGTTATTTTGAATATCAAATGTAGAGAATCCAGCATCGGAAGCCCACATATAGACATCTTTTCTAGTAAAGTCATCGACTACTACATGCCCTAAAAACGGAATTGGTTCAATCATGATATTTTCGATAAAAGTGAAGCAAGTTGTACAAGTGCTTCACGAATTTCTGGGTGTTGATCAAACTCGTCAGCTCTGCTAAGGATATTACTGGCAATATTTAAATTTGTCATGTCTTCTTTAAAAACATTTTTATTTATTTGACCTGTCATATACCGAGTGTATAAATCTTTAGCCTTATAAAGCATCTCATGAGGAGATAGACCAAGGTTACTATCTGACTTTTTAAAGATCTTATCCCAGTTACTCATACCTTCTTCTGACATAGGCTTTTGATATTCACTCATTTCTTTACCCTTTTCTTAATTGCAACAATACCTTCTTCTTTTTGATCTCTAGCTTCCATAATGCTATCGGCTATTCTCCAAGGTTCTACGGGGTCAAATGCAGTATGTTTACTAACCAATCCCAATGTAGCAAACATAGCAAAACAATCTCTTAGATCATTCTCATTCATTTGGCATTCCTTTTATAACTTGTTTAAGTCTACGTTTAGAGTTTCCATAGGATTTGCGAAAAGCATATACGGCCTTTTCTTCTTCCATACCAGATTCCACAGCAACGGTAGCTAATACCATACTTAATGCCGATAAAATAATTGTGGTATCTACGTTAGCTTTGGGCAATAGAAACTGAAATACCTCTACAGCGAGTTCTTTTACTGGATCTTCCATTAGTGCATCTCCTGTTTCATCGTAGCAAGAATACGCTCTTGCTCAAACTTCATTTTTACTAATTCCATAATTGCTGCACGTTCTTCCCGTTCAGCTTTCTTACGTTCAAAGTAAACCCGTTCATCTATCCTAGTCTTCCATCCGTGTTTCATCATATCTCCAATTGATCTAATTGTTCTAATACTAGGGTATCCATGTACTTACCCTTATAAGCAATAACCTTGAGTTCTGAGATACGTTTTACGGCCTTTGCAGCATCACGAATTCCTTGGTTATACCCAGACTTATACTGATCTCCACCATCTAATATCATGCAAATTGCATCCCTAATCATTCCAGACGCTTTGCGTTCCTTTGCAAATGCACTGATACGGTCATGGTATTCCTTTGGAAGGTATACAGAATATGGTACTAATTTATTTACTTTTTCCATTTTTCAAACTCTTCCTTAAATTTAATGAATTTTTCTCTAGCTTCCGTATTAGTTTTAAATTCTGCTCGTGAATCAATGTCAAAATGCATCTTCATCCATTCAGAACACTCTGCTTCTGAAGTAACAAGCTCACCTTCACGAAGAGAAATATAATTCCAAAAATATTTATCTCTACAGACTAACCCAGCCATAGATACAGCAGGATCATTTTTACGAGCCTGTACGACTGGTTTCTCATCATCTCCTAGCCTTACCATTACTACCATATAACGAGCGCCTACAAAGTCTCTTATGAGATTATCTGGTAAATCATCTGGGTGGACAGCTAAAGACAGCATATAGCCATCTTTAGACTGCTTCAATCCAGTTTTAATTCCCTCAAACTGGATCGTTTCCACGTTTTTTCTCCAAGTAAATAATTACTCCCTGATGTTTGTAAATTTCCATTAACAATTCAGCATTTTCATTTTCAAGATCTTGAGTAACTCTCATTTCTTTAGCCAAGGCTTCCTGAAGATTCTTTGCTAATCGCTCCCAATCTACTGGAGTTTCTTTTTTAGTAATAGCTTTCTTAATCATAATTCAGGCATCCGTTCTTCAGTTTTATTAGTTGGTTTCCATGTATTTACTTTAATAGATAAAAACTGGTTTCCTGCAGCGCTTTCACGATCCCATGCATCAATCTTGATAAGAATCAATCCGTTACCTTCTTCCAGTAATGAACGTACATAGTCACGATCTAACTCAAGTTTTCCCCACATATCAGGGGCTTTCTCGTGTTTCTTCTCTTTGGTTTTATGCAATATGCCTGTGTTTGGGTAATCACTCATTCTGTGCCTTTCAATGCTTCTTTAGTTATTTTAAATGTTGCAAAAATCTCATCAAATACTGCTACGTCTTTTACCTTCAACTGCTCTAATAGCTGCATATTGATTCTGTAAATACTGTTTACATCCTCTGGCTTCTTAGCCAACTTAATCAATACAGCAATACCTTCTTTAACTGCTACAGGCCATCCATCTTTCGATACATCTACCGATACTTGCCAAGGCTCAGAACTATCAAAGAACTCTTCTTTCCTAGGCTCTGGTTTAACTTCAGCTTTAGGTGTAACCTTTGGAGCTTCTGCTTTAACTGGTGCTTTAGGCTCTACAGAATCCACCACATCATTCTCTACGATCTCCATAGCCATTAGCCATAAGTATCTGCGAATGTATGTATGAGTCGATCCTAAGTTCTGAATAGGCTGTGTCTTCTCTACGCTGGCGTAAACCAATGGGGTAGTAAAAGTAATATAGCCATCACCTTCAGTTTCATGAACAGTCAAGTAAGCAGTATCTTGAGTAAACGATACAACTCCACATAGACCTACCTTATTGAAGATCTCCGTTACCTGTGGAATAAAGTCACCTAGCTCAAAATACTTGAACTTAGCAAACTTATTCTCACCAGACTTATTAAGCTGGGTGCTATGCAACTTAACACGGGCTTCTTGTAACTTCTTATATACGCTCATTTGTTACTCTCCAATTCAATTAATTTCTCAGCGTAATGAATGACTTTCCTTAGATCGTCAATACCACCTTTATCACGCCATCTGCTTGCATACTTAATAATGTTTCCTTCTAAGTATGGAATGTTATTAGCGGTAATGTAATCCCAAGGTTGTATTGCTTTACCCTTGTAATGATCTCCGCCAATCTGCTTCTCATTTGCGCTCATACTCACCTCTTAAAAATCATGACTAAAAAGATAAATGCTACTGCGGTCAAGTAGGATACATTAATCCAGTATTGAATCCTAGCTTTACGAGCATCCCCGATTAAGCATAACTGCAACATCAACATATCTCTATCATGCTCAACGTAACGTGGACGTTCGTAATAGCATCCAATCTTTACCTTACCAGTGTCATACGGGATTACCATTTTTATCCTCGATAGTTGGTTTGTTTAAAAAAGCATCAGCAAGTTTCTCAGCATACTCAACAATCCATTGTGGATCTTCCTCTGATCCAACACAGATACTTTGATTACCTGTTAAAGCCATCATAAAATTCAAAATTAATTCATCACGTAATGGTCGCATTTTCTTCTCCTTATGCACAACTGATTGGTTTGATTGTTCCTTCTTCATCTGTATTCCAACAACAGATACCTCCGTTACTATCTTTTACACATCTTTCTGATGCATGAACGTACTCAATAAATAATACAAATAGCACTCCTAATACAAGCAAGATTGCGTGTTTATGCCACTCTTTCATACTAACCCCCTAATGGAATTGGACTAACAATAATACGTGGTTCAATATATACAACTTTTGCTTTACCACTCTTAGAATCTACACACTGCACCCATGTACCATCTGCACTAGCTGGTGAATATAAACCATTAGGGTCTGGCTGTGGAAGAACAGTATGAACACTACTTTGTGAAGTGTAATAGGTATCTTGTTGAGGATTGGTATATTGAGTTGCATAAGGTAATCCATACCCAACAGAGTTACATAACTTATGAAGATCACCATTCATTCCAACGATATAGGTCGTAGTAGCTACGTCTTGATCTCGGATCTCAAGGATATCTTTCATCATACGTTTTTCAGCAAAGTTCACAATAGAAGGCATTCCTACTGTATGTTGAGCTTGTCGTGAAATTTCTTCTTGTCTTTTTGCCTCAACAGTTGAAGTACTCTGGACTGGAGCAGGAGCATCGCATCCTGCCAATACTCCAACTACTGTTACTAATAAAATAATCTTCTTCATTTTCCACTCCTCAATTGGTCATAAAAACTACGTAAGTTATACGGTAAACGGTTCTCGTCATACACGCTAAATCTGTGTAAGATAATCGCTCTTAATGCTTGCTTATGATCTGCATCAGAATTGATGTATTCCATCTGCAAGTTCTCTAAGTCACGTACCATTCCATCGTTGTACTGCTCTGATTCCTTAAATACTTTGTTATCAACTGCTCGGTACTTTGGAGCAAAAAAGTTATAACTTGCTAATCCAGCAATATTTAAACCAAAACCAATAGCAAGTAATAAAACTAATCCAGCAATAAACACCGATATTCCTACAAATAAATCTTTCATACTTCCTCCTTTAAATAATCTTGAAACTGCTTACATACATCTCTTACCTGACAAAACTCATTACATCTCGTCCTTTCTCCCGGACGTACTTCAATCTCATACCCTTTCCCAAGCTCTGCTTTTTTTGCTTCTGCATCTTCGATAGTGAGACATACATTGGTAGCTCTTTTATTCCCAGTCTTTTTAATTGCAAAAGAAGTGGGCTTCTCCCAACACTCCGCTGGCGTACATGGAGCATAATCTTCCCCAATTTCTGATGCCAAATTAGCATTGGAATGTAAGCCGATACGGGATCTGATGAAATCTTCACGGACTTCATAAGGCCACAAATTAATATCAATGACTTTAATCGGGGCTTCAGGATATCCTTCTTTATTCTGTGCATCTCTACGGCTCCAATCTCGAATGATGGCTACGATCTCTATCTTCTTAACGGGGATCTTCTTTACTCTTTCTACTAGCCAAGCATAGATGTTTAACTGTTGTTCCCAGTCAATCTTCTCATTCATTACTGCCCAAGCACCTGTAGTCTTGTAATCAGATACCACCACGCCATCTTTATCAACACGTTGAAGGTCAATAGCTCCTGAGATATTCCACCCCTCTAAAGTCTCGTGTAGGCGTTGCTCGATGATATGGTTCTCATCTTTGCCTTGCTCTAAGATTGAGTGAATAGCAGTACCAAAGATAGCCCATACCTTATCAGATACATCCTCTTCTAAATCATCCCAATACTTCTTACGTAACTGAACTAACTGGGGAGGCTGCAATAACTCCGTTACTGAAAGGTGAGCTTTACCCTTTGTATAGTTCGGTCTTTCCAATACGTTAACGATTGTCTGAGGTAGGTGGTACTTATTGGTCAGGCGCATGATTTTCCTCATCTAACTTTAAGTTAAATTCTTTGAGCTGCTCTTCAGTTAAAGGACGAATCCCAAGTTCTTTATCCATAGAGCGGAATACAGCACGTAATATTTCATTTTGCATAGGGTTGAATACATCCTGATTCATAACTCCTCCTGAGCTTTAAGAATCGCAAAAACGGTATCATCTAATTGCTTTGATTCAGCAATAATTTCTTGCGATAAATTGAGCGCATGCTCAAACTGACGCTTATTAAGAGCTGATTCAATGTTCTTGATATAAGCCTTGAGATACAAAATTGATTCTGAGTAATCCATACTTCCTCCGTTAAATAAACTACAATCCGATTACAGAATAACAAAGACTTTTTATCCTGTCAACAGATTGTACTCATATCAATTCATGTGTGTAAAGAAAATTATGATAACTCTTCAACTTCCATACCCATGTAGCGTAAATAATTATTATTTGTCAAGTGGTCATAGACGATACATATCAAAACGTGGCATGGCATTCAAATCTGCTGTAGCTCAAGCCTGTCAAGGGCTAAAGAGCTTTGGGGATAAGCGAGTAGAAGTATCAATTATCCTTTTCCCACGTGATAAAAGACTGCTCGATGTGGATAACATAGGAAAATGCTGCCTTGATTCTTTGCAGGGATATCTTTATGACAATGACCAACAAGTGTGGAAAATGACTATCGAACGTGGAGAAAAGATCAAAGGCGGTGGGTGTGAGGTAACTATCACAGAATATGCAAAATAACAATACTGTGTAATAATACAGGTACAGATCCTTCATTTCTGTAAATCCTCCAGCACTCTCCTCCGTGTGCGCCCCGAACGTCCTAGCCTAATCCACTAGGACGTTCCCTTTTGTGCTATAGTTTTCTCAAGGCTGTGGTAAATAGTAAGCAACCCCAACTGTTAGGGGAAATAAGACCCAAGAGGGATGATCCAAATATGGAGATTTTCCGTATGCTAAAGCGGAAGGAAGCTGTAATCTTGGGGGATTGGTAGCAAAGCTCGAAAGAGATGACCTTAAACGTCTAACTACTACACGATTCTTAAACACACAACAGTAGCCTTACTTTTAAAATGTGCTATAGTAAAACCGATTTCCCTGCACACCTCTACGTAAAGTGCAAAATAGCGGGGCTTTCTAACCTCTGGTTCTGCTTTTATGGGTGGTTCCAGTTGGAGTTACCATAAATGCTGTTATGTTGCTTGGGGGCATAACTTAAGATAAGCTAGTCACCGGATGGTGTGCTGGTTAGCCCAAGCCTAATACGCATGAAGATTGTGGATATAAAGTCGGTCAGGTAGTGTAGGCAAGATGGGCAATGTTGAGCGCTCCAACCCATTTCCAACTATTCATCCCGATGAGTCTAGTTAGGTAGCTCCTAGCAACAGTCTTCAGTCGTATTGGTAGCGAAAAGGGATTGGCGCACACTAGGGGCCTGTACGAGATCGCAAATTGGATCGTACCGCTATCAATAACTTTAAAGTGTAACTTGTTACAGTAAAAATATATTTGACACAAATTCAATTTATGGTATTCTGTAGGGGCTGGTTTGGCGATCAGAGAGTAAATTAGCTTGATAAGGCCGTTTAGGTCTGTTATTTCACATTACGTAAGTGTTCCAAGCATACTTACATAATGGTCGCCAACTCGGAAATAGCAGATTTAATCGGCTTTTTTCGTTTCTCCAGCCTAGCCTGACCTCAATCGTGTTGCGTCAGTAAAGGCCGTAAATACCCCTAGAAGATATTATGTGCGAGAAGCACCTTCCCTTATTCGTTATTGCTTGAATAAGATGGAGAACCGTCCTGTATGGATAGACCGATGAGTGATAAAGACAGACCTAGGCACGACAAAGACATCGAAGCAATATGTAAACAAATGAACTCAGCGAGGCAAAAAAACACCTATTCCTCATAGTAGGGATAGGTGTGCCCAGAATCTAGCAACGCAACTATAGGATACATAGATATGAGTAGCATAAAAAGTAGAGCTAAAAAGAAACAAACTAGAACAAATTATTATTTAAATTTAAGTTATGAAGCATTAAAAAAGAAGTCATTTACAGATCATAAGCAGATGAGTGATAATGATTTTTCAAAGATTATTCATGTGACATCAAATAAATTTTTGTTGACTGATGAATGGAAGAAATTAAGAAAAAAAGCTGTAGATCTATACGGCAACAAATGTAAAAAATGTGGGTTTCAGGGAACTGTTAATCATCCTATCCACATAGATCATATTAAGCCTAGAAAAATGTACCCCGAACTTGCTTTGGACATTACCAATTTGCAGCCTTTATGCGGGCGATGCAACAAAGAAAAAGGCAATAAAACGGATGTTAATTACAAAGTTAAAGAAGTTGGATTGCTAAATATTTAAAAACAATAAATTTTACTTGCACATATCACAGGTTGTACTCTATAGTTGTCATGTGTTTACAAAGGAGAGAGAAATGGATCATTCACAGTTTTATATGACGGCACAGGATTATGAAAACGATAGGTTATCAAATAGGATTTCAGTTTTAGAAAAAGAAATAAGGGCGTTAAAAGGGATTCCAGAGCCAGAGACACCACCACCGATGACTATGCAAGAAATATTGCAAGTTGGATGTGAACAAGTATTTGGAAAAATGTACGGAGAGAAAAATGAAAAATGAAGATGTATTAGATACGGCAGAAACGTTGTTGGCTTATTTAATTTGTTCTAAATTATCTGAAACAAGCAAGTTAATTAGGCCAAATACTAAAAATGTAGGTGAAGAGTTTGATATTAGTGAGGTGCTAAATTTTGATCCGATTACGCCAAAATTAGCTTACACAGTGCAATTGGCAAATGATGACAGATTGTTTTGCACAGACTCATCATTGCTTTTAAATTCACCACAAGATCTTTTAGGGTCTAAATCAGAGATTGCATTGCTTTGTGATGATAGAGTTAAATGGTTATGCTATAAAAAATTAAATAAACGTCCACATAATGTATGGGTTGGATCTTCTGGAGCCAGTTTATATGAACTTCACTATAGAGAGATTTTTTCAAATGGTGCAGAGACTTATGCAAAAAGAGTAGTGGCATTTAGCAAAACTGGAAAACCAGTGGTTGCCCTTGTTTCTGGTTCAAATGGATGGGCAGGAAATGATTCAATGTTAGCTATTACTTCTGCTTCAATAATAGAGGATGCTCATAGACCAAATGCTTTGACAGCTACGGTAAAAGAAGATACAGGAATTATTTTCCCTGTACCACTTGGAGATCATAAGGAAATATTTTCTTTACGTGAAGCCCCTTTAACTCCATCTGGAAGAAGAAAAGCAATATTACATTGGGTAAACAAACATACAAGAAAAACAGAATTCTCAGAAACAAATGTAAAAAATCATTGGAGAGGCGTTAAGGATATAACCATTGATGGTTTAAATATAAAACTTGAAGGTCAAAAATGATATTAGATGACATGATTAAGTGCGCTAATCGGTATCGCTGGTTACGCAAAGAACTTGCTAAAGGAAACTATACGTACTTTGTAGAAGTTGTAAGTAGTGAAGCTGATATGGATGAATGGATTGACGGGCAAATGGAGAAAGAAAATGAACTGGAATGAAAAATTACTAATCACGGCCTCGCTCGTAACTGCGGTGGCTTTTATCTGGGCTATCAACTTGGGGATTAAATTATGGATGTGAATGAAAAGATCGTACTAGAAGCATTTGAACGGGGAAAAATGTTCGGATACGCTGAAGGTAGAAAATCTACTAAAGCTGAAATGGATAAACTCAAAAATGAAAATGATTTCTTTAAAAGTATTTTGAATGATGTTGAATTACTCAAAAAGGACAAAGAGAAATGAACGCACTAGAACTAGCTAATTGTATTGATGAAGATATATTGATTGATTATGGACAAGTAAGCGACATGCTACGCCAGCAACAAGCTGAAATAGAGGCGTTGAAACGGGATGTAAGGGCACAGGACAATTCTATTGCTGCGGCAGATATGATGATTGCCAATTTTGAGGATAAGTTTGGTTACTACGAAAAAGTAATCAATGTAAACTATGTCAAAGTCAGACCACATGAGTTTATTGCCGCAGTAACAGGCAAAGAGCATATTGTAGGGCAACCAATTATGTATACAGAGTGGCCAATGAGGGACGATGAATGAACGCTTTAGAACTAGCTGATGAATTAAAAGAATGGGTTAATGAGTTTGAGGATTTTGCTTGGTTAACAAAACACGAAACCATGCTACGCCAGCAACAAGCAGAAATTGAGGCGTTGAGAAGCCTATCATTGCGTAGAGAGAACTTAGGTTATTTCTATGACTTACACGCAAGCCAACAACGCACTATAGACGGCGACAAAAGGCTGATTGATTTGTTGTATGAAAAGGTAGAGAAGTTACAAACTGAAATTGATACTTATAAGTCACAAAATAGCAGTCAAATTGATACCTATAGGTATGAAACTATGCGTGGTAACTCTGTGCTTGTGCCGTCTGATAAATTAAAAGAAATGCAAGAAAAGATAACCAAGTACGAGCTACGCCATGCTGAGCAAAGAAAGCGTATTGAGGAATTGGAGCACATGATGGAAAAGGCAAGCCACTACGAAGCTATGGCACACGCTGGAGGCTTTGAAACTGGCTACCAAGCTGCTCAAGCAGACTTTAATAAAGAAAATCCTGTTAAAGAAGTCTTTAACAGAAAGGCACAAGAGAAATGAATATAGATAAATGTTTTGAAATTGCCGACTATTTACAACAGACCGAACCAGTTAGTTATGATGAGCAAAAATTAGGAGCAGAAGCGATATGGTGGTTAATTGAACAAAATCGCCAGCAACAAGCTGAAATTGAGGCGTTGCTTCAGTTTATTACTGAGCGTGGCGAAACTGGGCAGTTAATTATTTGGAAGGCACAAAAGAAATGAAACCAGTATGGCAACCACTTATTCCTATTCGTTTAAAAACACTATCCAATGGGGATAGAGTTCTTCAACAGGCATGGGGTAAAAGTGTATGTGATGGTGAGCGATGGAATCAAACAACCGAACATGAATGGCGAGATGTACCTGTCGATATTGAAGACCCATTATATTGGTGTCAAGAGGAGGAACAAGAGAAATGAACGCAAATAAACGTGATGATGAGTATATTTCTATAGATGACCCTAGTTATTTTAGAAAAGATGATGATTGGTGGTGGGTTGAATTGGGCAATATATTTAACAATATCCCATCAAATGATAAGTTTGATGCCCAAAGGTCATCTGGATGTGCAATGAAATATATTAAATCATTGGAAGCCCAAAATGATAACTACTGGACAATGATTGAGATTCTTAGACAAAGAATAAAAGGAAATCCATTGCAAGATAGGTTCGATGCAATTGCCGCAGGTGTTGTTTTTGGAAAGGCACAAGAGAAATGACAACAAAAGAATTGTTAGAAGGATTGAGAAAAGCCTTTGCTAAGTTACAAAGGGACTTTGATAAAAGAAAGGCACAAGAGAAATGAGTAAAAAGCCTAAAATTCAAACAAAAAGTGAACAAATTGCTTACGATGAGTATTTAACGGCTAAATTTGCTGAAATTGCACGTGGTCAAGAGCAAATACCGGTAATACTAGACCGAGCATCATGGGAAGCGATAAAATACAGTATTGAACTAGCACTAAAACTAGAATATAAAAGGGAAAATCATGGCAACAAAACAATTAAAAGTAGTAAAGCCAGTAGTAGTAACAAAAAAGGGAAAAGTTGAAGTAGCTCCTAATGCAAAGTATTCCCATGAAGATATCGCTAAAAAGTTTGGCAAAAAAGGATTTAAGAATGCAAAACACGAGTTTGAACTAAGTGATGGTGAAATTGTAGATCGTAAAAAAGCAGCAAAAGTAGCAGAAAAAGCGGGTGAAGTAAAGAAGGGCATTAAGAAGTTACATAGTCATCAATTACGCCAAGGATTAGGCATAAAAGAAGTCAAAGAAGTAAAATAAAGTAGTACACTGATACACCCACGTAAGAGGATTCGTGGTCAACTAAGGATAAAAAATGAAGATTTTATTGAAAGATTTAGTCATTGATGCTGGCACTCAAAGCCGTGAAATGATTAACCAAAATACTGTAGCGGAATATACAGAAGCGATGATTGAGGGCGCTGTATTTCCTGAGATTCAAGTTTATGATGATGGGCTTAAAAAGTATTTAGTAGATGGATTCCATCGTTACTTTGGATATAAACGTGCTGGCATCGAAGAAGTAGAAGCTGTCGTTACGAATGGTAGTCTTAGAGAAGCTAGACTATATTCACTCGGAGTAAATGATAAGCATGGATTACCTCGCACTATTGCAGACAAAAGAAAAGCTGTGATGACAATGTTAAATGACATTGAGTGGCAAGACCTAAGCACTAGAGATATGGGAGTTATTTGTAATGTATCTCACATGACAGTACAGCGTATCAGAAAAGAACTTAGCAAACCAAAACCGTCTTCAGAGCCATCTGCTCCTAAACCAGAAGTCACTTCTTATAAACCTTTAGATACTCAGCTTGAAGAGTTAAATGAAGAGCTAAGAGAAGAGATTGAAGTTTTAGAAAAGCCATTGTCATCTATGGAGCTAGAGATTAAATCTCTCAAAATGTCCCGTGATGAATTGATGACTGAAAACGCTAATCTCAAAAAAGAACTCCTATACTGGAAAAGAAAAGCTGAAAAATTGTCTAAGGTGTAGACATGTCAGACATACAACTTAGGGATTACCAAACTCAGTCTATAGATGGGTTAAGAGAAGGTTTTAAAAATAATCATAAGCGACAAATACTTGCTGCTAGTACGGGTGCTGGTAAAAGTATTATCGCTATGAGTATGCTGGAATCCGCCAGTAAAAAAGGATCTAAGGTCATGTTCTTATGTGATCGTAGAGTCTTAGTGGATCAATTCTCACGCCATCTATCCCGTCATGAAATACCTCACGGATGCATCATGTCCGGTAGCTGGAGAGTTAAGCCTGATGAGAATATTCAGGTAGCAAGCATACAAACATTAGAACGTAGAGAGAGCTGGCCTGTCATGGATCTATTGATCGTTGATGAGATTCATGCCGTCATGCGTGGATCTTTGGAGCGTTACATAGACGAGAACCCACAAGCTAAGATAGTAGGTCTTACTGCTACGCCATTCAATGACAAGCTCGGTAAATACTTTACCAACGTAACCAACGTTATCACGATGAAAGAATTAGTGGATCAAGGATACCTTGTGCCATTTAAAGTATTCATTGCTAAAGAAATAGATACTGCTGGTGTCAAGGTAACTGCTGGTGAGTGGCAAAAGGATGAACTAGAAACTCGTGGCCTTCACATTGTCGGGGACGTAGTCAACGAATTCATCAATCTTAGCGATAAAATCTTTGGAGAAGTGCGTAAGACTATTTGCTTCTCATCTGGCGTAAAGCATGGTGAAGAGTTGGCTAAACAGTTTAATGCTCGTGGAATTAACTTTGTTCAGATCAGCTACAAGGATTCAGAAGAATACAAACGAGAAGTCTTAGATGAGTTTGCTAAACCAGACTCTACAATCAAGGGCGTTATCAGTTCAGATATTCTTACTCGTGGATTTGACCAGACCGATGTAGAACATATCATCCTTGCTCGTCCATTGCGTAAGTCTTTATCCATGCACGTTCAGATGATTGGACGTGGCGCACGTTCACATCCTAATAAACCATTCTGTCTTATCCAAGATCATTCCGGTAACTTCCTGAGATTTCGTGATGACTGGGATCAGCTATTTGAGAATGGCGTAGATGAACTCAAGTACACGGGTGACTCTAAGAAACGTGCAGAGATGACAGATAGAGTAAAGAAACAATCTAAATGCCCTGCCTGTGGTGGACTGTGGACATCAGATACCAATATCTGTAATGAATGTGGACATGAGCGTCAACGTTCCAATATGGTGATTAGTATTGCTGGAGAGCTTACAGAATTAGATGCTACAAACCGTAAACTTATTATCAGTAAGCAAGACTTCTACTCTCAATTGATATATGTCTCTAAGGTTAAAGGTTACGCTAAAGGATGGGTAGCTAACCAGTATCGTGCGAAGTTTGATGTCTGGCCTAAAGGATTAAAAGATGTAATGCAAACACCAACACCAGAGACAATGGGATGGATTAAACACCGTCAAATTGCGTATGCAAATGCGAGGAAAAAATGAGCAATAAAGCGACCAATACCCCACTTAATGTTCAAGATATTGAACAGTTCACGGAACATGAACAAAGAAAAGAAATGAACGCAAATGAACTAGCTGATTGGATTAAAGATACAGAGTTTTATGACAATCCAAATCCAGAGCTGAACGACAAAATGGATGAAGTTGAAGCCATTCTACGCCAGCAACAAGCTGAAATAGAGGCGTTGAAAGCTGACAAAGAACATTTAATAGAAAACTACGAAAATCTAATGGCCGATTTTAAAATAGAAACATACTGGAGGAATGGAAAATGAAATGCGTTTGTGGAGAATCAACAGCACCAAACACAATACACAGAGAAAATAACCCATGCTATGTACAAGAAATCTCATACGAAGAATACCAAGCAGATTTAGATTTATTGTGGGAACAAATTAACAAAGCTGTTAAAAACTTCGACAATAAAATGAAAGAAGCGTTTGAAGATGCGAGGAAAAAATGAGTGATAAAAGCTGGGACCATGAAACTATACAACTATTTGACAAACTAGAATCACAGATACGCCAGCAACAAGCTGAAATAGAACACCTTAAAGAATTATTTGGATGTGACCCAGCTTATTTTGAACCTGATAAGAAAGCAAAGACCCTAACAGATAAGGATTTGTTTAATGTGTACGCTGACTTTCAAGAAAACTACACAGGCAATAACTTCCCTGTTGATTTAGGTAGGGCAATACTAAGAAAGGCACAAGAGAAATGAGTTACATAATTCCACAAATTTATATTTGCCATAAATGCGGTGGTGAACATCCATATAGCCCAAGCAATAGCTTTCCAGCACCAGTTTTAGGAAGTAAAGATGGTTTTGGTAAGCCTATTTGTCCGTTTTGTTACGCTAAATTTTTAGAAGATAATCTACCAATCATGCTAAGAAAGGCACAAGATAAATGAGCTATCAATCACCATTCGCTATTTGGTTCGATGCCAACATTACACAAATGGCAGTCAGCCCTGAAATTTTAAAGTTGCTTGCTAGAGCGTTTGAGGGAGGTAAAATAGATGTTGAAGCAAAGAGAAAAAGAGATAACAATCTTGCCAATGAGTGTTTCAGCAAGCTAGAAAAAGAAAACGCATACCTTATGAATAAAAATGAGTTTCTTCTTGCCGTCATTAAAGAAAAAGAATCCGAAATAGCAATACTAAGAAAGGCTAATGAGAAATGAACAATGAACCAGTAGAGTATGAAAATACAGACAGAGAAATATGGCGAGCAATCCCTAATGATTATTATTCTCCGTCAATTTTTGTGACTAAAGAAAATAATATAGGCATCAATGTTGGTGGTCGTGTAAGTGTAAAAACAGTTGAGCAATGGTATAACAATGTCCATCCAGCAAAGACAATTGAAAACTTAAAAGATGGTGAGCTACCTGTTTTAACAGTCACAGTTTTAGACTGCAATGGAAAACTTATTAGATCTGTAGTTAGCTTCAAAGAAACAAGAATTATTTGCGATTCTTTGGTTGATGAATTAAGAAAGGCTAATGAGAAATGACATACAAGATGCCATACGATGAGTATGAAATGACTTGTGAACAAGTCGGTAAAGAACTAGGGTTATCCACTAGCAACGTCTATGAGATTGATCGTTTAGCCCGTAAGAAGATTGTTAAAATACTAGAGCAACGTAATATCAATATCAAGGAATTGCTCGATGGACTTTAATCAATTCGCTGAGATGCATGGGCTAATGATCGGTAGTCTGGTGATGGATCGCTGGGTGCGTGTTTCTACTCAAGATAAACCTAATAAAAAAAACGGATCTTATATATGTGAGGGCATGACGGGCGCAATTATTAACTGGGCTGTCCACGATAAACCAATTCAATGGAGATCACGGGAGCCGTACCGTCCTGATCCACTAGCACAAGCCAAGAAAGAGAAGCAGATTAAAGAACGTGAAGAGCGTCAGTCTAAGGCTATGAATAGGGCTAACTACATCATAGAGAATGCCGTCTTACAAACTCATAAATATCTCAATAAAAAAGGCTTTCAATCTAAGGGTTTAGTTTGGAATAATCTACTCGTCATTCCCATGAGGATTAACGATAAGATCGTAGGGTGTCAGCTAATTGATCCAGAAGGTTCCAAAAGGTTCCTTACTGGTCAGATAACTAAAGGTGCGTCTTTTAAGATGGGTGATAAGGGCGTTAATATCTTAGTAGAGGGTATGGCTACGGGATTATCTGTCCGTAGAGCTATGAAAGAACTTAAACAAAATGCCGTCATACACGTTTGTTTTAGCGCATCCAACATGATTGAAATATCTAAGAACTTTGCGTCTGCCATTGTAGTAGCAGATTGTGACGATGTAGGTATCAATACGGCTAAGAAGATAGGCTTCCCGTACTGGGTTTCTGATGTACGAGGATTTGACTTTAATGATGCCGAAAAAAAAGACGGAACAAAGTCCGTCTCCCAGAGTCTATTAGGATTGTTAAAAACTCTTCAAGTATAAAGTTCCTCTTTGTGCAATGGTACAGATGCGTTTACGTCCGTCACCGTCTCCCACTCTTAGGTTAATAAACTTTTCAGCTTCTAGCCACTTAATAGCCCTGTGTAGGGTAGCTAAACAAGCTACCCGATGCTGCTCTGCTACTTCGATTACCTCCATCACTTCCGCTTGTCCTTTCATAGCAATAATATCCAGTAATACTTCAGCGTAAACCGTCATCTTTAACTTCGTGCGCTTGTTGTGTTGGTCAAATGGTGTCATTCAAAATCTCCCTCTGTTACATCCGTGTCGTAAATGGTTTCGTCATCGTGTAAAACTAACTGGTCTAGTGCATATGCCACGGGGTCATCTCCGCTGTCGCAATCTACCGTAATGTTTACCGTCCGTTGTATATAAAATAAAACATCGTATTGTCGTTTCATACTTCCTCCTGTTGTTTAACATGGTCAATCCAAAAATCAATTACTTCCCAGTTAATACCCACCTCTGAATCGTGATCCCGTTCTGCAAGTCTTAAAACTTCCCTAGCTTGATCATCTGTGATCTCGCTATATTCTCCGTCTCCCTCGTATTGCTCCTTTACATCGTCAATATTCCACCAGATAGAAATCCAATCTTTATCAAAATGCCGTCTTACAAAACCTTGTATTTCTGATACTGGCGTACCATTAGGCACTTCTACTTCAACTATTATTTTCATTTTTCTCTCCATTATTTAAAAAAATTCCATGGTGCATCATCCTATACTCTTGTAATTCCTGTATTGCATCATCAATATTAAAAAAATAACCTATATGTTTTCTGATTCCATTTACGCCACATTTAGCATGCCATTTTTTCAATGCTTTATTCCAATAAATGCCTTTAATTTTGCTAAAAGTATTGGAGTTTACTTTTCTGTTGTATTGATTTTGCGAAAATGTTGCTTCTCTTAAATTTTCCAGTCTATTGTCTAATTTATTGCCATTGATATGGTCAATGCATAAAGGGAAATATCCATAAGCCATAAAAAATATTAGCCTATGAATCAAAATACTTTTTTTATTGATTTTGGTACGCATATATCCATCGTAGGTCTTTGACCCTACAATATCGCCAATTTTTTTATTGCCAATAGAATTTTTACGATATAAATTACCGTCTTTATATTGGAAAATTGAATGTAAATATTCTTGAGTTAAAATATCGTCAGCCATGACAATCCTTACATTGTTGGTGGTTAGAAAGGTCTAGTGAGTTGGAAGCTCACAGACCTTTCGCAATTATAATGTAATCTCCACTCCCTGTCCGTTAAAAACATTTTTATCCCACAATTTGCCGTTATAGCTTAGATAGCCAAGTAACTTCCCATCTCGATAAACGGGAGGACTTGACCAATGCCAAGCTCGAATGCAATTGTGCGTCTGCCACCGTCTGATTAAACGCTGTAACTTTTGAAAAGTCTCAGCACTTAGCGTCTGGGGCTTTAAATCCATGTGATACAAAATAGGTTTAATCTGATACAAAAAATCCTCCTTTATGCCGTCATGCTGTAACTTGTTACACCTTGTAAGGGTAAACCCTAACACCAAAACCACTATAATTAGTGGCTTCAGTTTTAAGTCTTAGCCTGTTTCAGTTCTTCCTCTAGTTTTTCAATCGCCCGTCTTGCTCGTTCCCGTTGTTTCGGGTCATGGCTATGAGATAAAATATGCTTCTGCCATGAAATAGAATTCTCGATAACTGCTCTGCTGTTCATGATTCCCCCTTATAGCCAATCCAAGTCCACCGAGTGCATAAAGAAAACCCGCCCATCCTTTAGCCTGATTCTGTTAAACCAATACTCTGGATCACCATCCCCGCATAAATCGGGTATATGCTCGGCTCCTTCCAGTTCTTCGGCTCCTAACATGGTCGATCCTAGCCCCGTGTCTGGTGCTTCTACGCTGTCATAGGCCGGGACAAACAACTCATAGAGATCGGCTCTCATTCTTACCTGTTGCATGGTTAATCCCTCGCCCATGTTGTTTTGATGTTCTCGGCTGTAAATTGTGGAAATTTAGCCAAAAATACCGTTTTTGCGTCTCTACAAGTTTTACTCCAGTTAGTAGAACAGCAATACGCCCAGCCCTCGGAGGTTTTGCGTAATATATGGATTTTTTTATATAGCTTCATTTTTAAACCCTCTCTATAGATAAAATGGCTCGCTCAGGCGCTTTTTCTACGTTTAAAACTTGTTCTATGGCGCTCTTGATGTCATGGGCATAAACCTGAATACAAACCCGTCCAGCGTCATGCCTTAGCGTTACTTGAAAAATAAATGGGTGGCTCATAATGTTTGCTCGTTTCTCTCTCTGCGTTTAATCAATCGGTGGGCATACTCTGGCTGATTCAGGCGGTAAGCCTTTAAGTCCTCTATCGCCTCCCTTCGTGCATCGCTGGCGGTGGTTTCCTCCCAGCCATAACCATAATTGGATTCGATTACAAATACGTCTGAGGTTTTGCGTTGGTATGCCATTATTTAATCTCCGATAATTTCAAAATTGCCCGTTTTATTTCCGTTAGAATCCCGCACGATTCCGCTATTTTTCCCGCTAAGTATTGCACCGATAATAAAATCAAGGTTTTCCGCTAATTCCTGAGCTTGGTTCTCACCTTCATAAGCTGAATTATCTAGATTGATTTTTAAATTAAATTCCATTTTTATACCTCTTGAGAATCGTTATATAGCGCATTAGCCCATGATTCCAGCTCTGAAAGATCGGAGCCTTCCACTTCAATTTCTATTTCCTCGCCATCTTCGGGATTTGTCCAGAGAGCGTAAATGTCATCAGAGCCTAAGCCAATGTAAAGCGTGAAGGCATAATCTTCTAACCATAGATATACATTGCCTGAGCTTGTATTCTCGTCTGCGTAACCATATCCGCCTATATCCATCCCAATCGCTGAAGCCTTAGTGATAAGTAACCCAATTTTGCGGGTGGCGTTGCTACATAAGTTTGATTTGATTTCCATTATTTTGTATTCCTGTAAATGTTTAAAAACTGGTGTAATTGCTCGCCCGTAAGTAATCCACGGGCAAAAGATACGGCTAAAGCTCTGTGCATCTGGTTGGTTTGTGTCATGACGAATACCCATATAGTGAAGCTATCGCCACCTCAAAAGGGGTAAGTTTTCTAACCTTTGCCCACTCTTGAGCCTGTAATCTAATTTCTTTCCCACCTAATGCTTTCGCCGTATCTCGTTCTAGCTGGGTCGTGCATTGGTTTAGATCATCGAGTAAGGCGTGATGCAATTGTTTAATGTTCCATGCTTGCATAATTTAAACCCCGTAATGTCTAAGAACTAGGATAAAGGCATTACCCAATAAAACAGATAAGCCAATGGCTAGGGATAACTTGAGTAAGTGTTTTAAGTCTTCCATCTTCATTCCTTTAGATAAGATCAATCGTTAGTTCACCATCTGCACGATGGATGACTATTACTTGATCGTTGATAAGATTTTGAATAGCTAACACCATCTTAGACCCTCCGTAACCTTGAGACTTAGCCCAATTGATTACACCAACATAAGAGCAGGGGTTTACTGCATTGATGTGGTTCAGTATTGCATCGTAGTGGTTCATAGTTAAAGCCTCCTAAGTAATACATTAAACAATAAAACTTAATCCATGTGTATAGACTAACACGCTAGAAAAAGGGCTGTCAATACTTTTCTTAGTATTTTATATAAATATTTTATAGGTGCTTTCCCTAATGGTTATATATACAGTATGTACAGGCATACAGTAAACACTTGCGCCCGTGTTATCCTACGGCTATCATATTCCCTATATATACCCTAGATATAAGGGTGAAAAGGATAAAGGAAAGACAGACAATGCCAGCAGAAAAGAAAAAGCCCGTAAATAAGATTCGCTTGACTAAGGCACAAATAAGCGAGGGATTAAAGAGCATCCCAATAGAGCAAATACTAGGAGCAACTAAGACAGGAAGCACTCTTACACATAAGCAAAAAGCATTTGCCAAAGAAGTAGCAATGGGAGAAACAAAGGCAGGAGCATATAGAAAGGTCTATAAGTCTAAGAGTAATCACAAGGTCGTAGGCAATGCTGCATCTAAGCTCGCCAAGACTGCTGGAGTATCGATGGAGATAGAAGCCTACAGACTGGCTCAGGAAGCAAGGGAATATCTTACAGGGGATCGTTTAGCCTCCCTTGTATTGCATCAATTAACCATTCACGCCCTTAATGAGGACATTCCACCAGCTACAAGGGTCAGAGCATTGGAGTTACTGGGCAAGTCTAACGGGGCAAACCTATTCATAGACCGTAAAGAGGTGACCACGATCTCAGCGAGCAAGGACGCTAAGGCTTCTCTAATGGATAAGATCAGGGAAGCTATGAGCCGTAACTCAATAGATGTTGAGTACAAAGATAGCGGGGAATCATTACTAGACGAACTCAAGACTACATATATAGAAGGAACAATAGGCACTCCAAGTGTAACAAGTTACAGTAGCGATTTGGATTCTGACCCCGTCCCTAGTGAAAATTCCGTGAACGACACCGCCACGCCCCCCATGCCCCTAAATGAGCCGCTTGACCGTGGGCCAGATATGCATAATAGTTTGCTCACTCAGTCACCGGTGGAACAAGTTACACATCCCACAAACAACATTAACAATGATTCGCAAGTAATTGATTCTAAAGGGCCACCCCCTACAATAAATCCAGCACAGGTAGATTGGGTTGATTCAGAAACACCCCCCGTCACTCTTTTAAACGAAAAAGGCGAAAAAAATATATGAAAAATTTTAACGAACCCCGTCCTCATTATGAAGAATGGAAAGCAGAGTTAGATAAAAACATCGCTTGGGCCGATGTCCAAATTGCTGAGTGTCAGAAACAGTTAGACGTTATGCGCCTACTCAGAAATGGTCTTGCGTGTTCTACTTATCCTCATGGAGTTAAAGCTAGGTATTGGGTATTAGGTGAACCAGCAGGTAGTGATACACGAGAAATAAGAAACGATGGGGCGATTACAGGTACTCATGGTGCTGGCACAAGTGCCAAAAACTGGGGTGCTGGGATGGAGGATTGCGGTAAATGAGTCTTGCTGAGATAGAAAAAGAGATTAGGATCATTCGTTCTTATCTGACCCACTTAGAAATGCGTAGAGATAATATGAAAAAAATCATTGCGGGTCGCAAGGCGAGTGCAGAGATTCAAACCGAGAAGTTAATCGAAAGATGTAGGAAATGACACCTAGGCAAAAAGAAGTTTTTATGATCATAGATGCCTTTTGGCGGGACTATGGTTACGGACCCTCTATTGATGAAATCCTCATGATGACGGGAACTACTGGGCGTGGGAATGTACAAAGGATCATTAAACGTCTTTGCGAGTTAGGTCATTGTGTCCGTCTACCACATCTTGCTAGGACTGTCAGACCCAAAGGTGTTAGGATTAGATCATGAACTTAGAAGAGATCATTAGTAAGTTACCTCCTGCAGATCAAGCGGAGATTCTAAAAGCTGCTGCTGAATGGGCAGATTCTGAGCGTATGGAGAAAGGCCAAAAAGACTTTCTTGCATTCGTACATACCATGTGGCCCGGATTTATTGACGGACGACACCATAAAGTCATGGCACAAAAATTTGAGGAGATTGCCAGTGGGAAACTTAAACGGCTTATTATCAATATGCCTCCTCGTCACACTAAGTCAGAATTTGCCAGTTATATGCTACCAGCATGGTTTCTTGGTAAGTTCCCTAAAAAGAAAATCATTCAGTGTTCTAACACAGCCGACCTTGCAGTAGGCTTTGGACGTAAAGTCCGTAACCTTGTAGATAGTGAACAATATGGAAAAATATTCCCAAACGTCAGGCTTCGCTCTGACTCTAAAGCTGCTGGTCGTTGGAGTACTAACGGTAATGGTGAATATTTTGCTATTGGCGTGGGCGGTACTGTTACAGGTAAAGGTGGCGATCTGGTCATTATTGATGATCCTCATTCGGAACAAGAAGCGGCATTAGCAGCATCTGATCCTGCAGTATTTGATAAGGTCTATGAGTGGTATACCTCTGGTCCACGTCAGCGTTTGCAACCGGGCGGAGCGATTGTCATCGTGATGACTCGTTGGAGTCTGAGGGATTTAACGGGAAAGATTTTAAAAGCTGCACTTGAACGGGATGGGGATGAATGGGAAGTAATCGACTTTCCAGCAATCCTTCCTAGTGAAAAACCCCTATGGCCTGAGTTCTGGTCTTATGAGGAACTAACTGCTTTAAGACGGGAATTGCCTTTAAACAAGTGGCAAGCTCAGTACCAACAGCAACCGACTTCTGAGCAAGGGGCGATTATTAAGCGGGAATGGTGGCAAGTATGGGAAGGCGATACAGCCCCTGCTTGCGAGTTTATTATCCAATCTTGGGATACGGCATTTACAAAGAATGAACGTTCAGACTATTCAGCTTGTACGACATGGGGAATATTTTATAAAGATGAAAACCCCCAAGATGCGAATATAATATTATTGAACGCATTCAAAAGGCGGATGGAATTCCCAGAATTGAAGGCCTGTGCTTTAAACCAATATCGAGAATGGACCCCAGATTGCTGCATAATCGAGGCTAAGGCATCAGGAGCGCCATTGGTATATGAGCTACGTCAGATGGGAATCCCCGTACAAGAATTTACTCCTACCCGTGGTAATGATAAAATCATGCGTGTAAACTCTGTATCAGACTTATTTGCTTCAGGAAAAGTATGGGCTCCAAGTACTAGATGGGCGGAAGAAGTAGTTGAAGAGATGGCTGCGTTTCCTAATTCGGACCATGATGACTTAGTAGATAGTGCATCACAAGCTTTAATCCGATTTAGAAAAGGTGGCTTTGTAAGATTGAAAACAGACGAATGGGATGATTATATCCCTAAGCGTAAAACTGCATATTATTAATGTTAACAAACTATAACTACAGTTGGTCAGAAGCAGTTCCTGCAGATTATTGTGATGTAATTATTAAATCTATTGATTGGAATAAAGCAGAAACTGCAAAAATTGGCGGATCTTTAGAGAAGGTTGGCGATGAAAATAAAGAATATCGTAATACAGAGTTGGTTTGGGTTGATCAATTTTCTCCTGTAGGGTGTATTTTAAGGTCTTTTATTGAACTTGTTAATCAAATAGCTGGATGGGATTATGATTTTCATGGAATAGAAAACATTCAAATTGGGAAATATCAAAAATCTGGTCATTATTCATGGCATAGAGATACAGCAAATCCTATGAATGGATGTCAAAGAAAGCTTTCTATAGTACTTTTATTAAATGATCCTAGTGAATTTGAAGGCGGTAAGTTAGAATTTAGGGACGTGCCAGCACCAGATTTAAAAAAAGGAAGTATTGTAGTCTTTCCTTCCTTTTTAGAACATAGAGTAACGCCAGTAATTTCTGGTGTTCGTTATACAGCAGTGAGTTGGGCAGTAGGCCCGACTTTTAAATAGGGATACTTATGTCCATTGATAAAGCGCTTTACCAAGCACCTAAAGGAATTGAAGCTCTCAGCAAGGAAGAATCTCCTTTAGAGATCGAGATTGTTAATCCAGATGAAGTAACCATCAATAAAGATGGTTTGGAAATTGAGATTACTCCAGATGAGGGAGAAGAAGGATTTGGTGATAACCTTGCCGAATACCTTACTGAAAGCGAATTGCTTAAACTTTCCGGTGATTTGATTGAAGAATTTGACGATGACGTTGCTGCTCGTAAAGATTGGATTCAAACCTATGTAGATGGCTTAGAACTACTTGGCCTCAAAATTGAAGAACGGTCTGAACCTTGGGAAGGCGCTTGTGGTGTCTACCACCCTCTGTTAGCAGAAGCTTTAGTAAAGTTCCAAGCTGAAACAATGATGAGTATTTTCCCAGCACAAGGTCCAGTAAAGACTTTGATCATCGGAAAAGAGACTCAAGAGAAAAAAGAATCTGCAGAACGTGTTCAAGAAGATATGAACTACGAACTTACAGAAGTCATGACTGAGTATCGTCCTGAAACAGAGCGTATGCTTTGGGGCTTAGGATTGGCTGGCAATGCATTTAAGAAGGTATATGAAGATCCTATTTTGAAACGTCAGGTTTCCCTGTATGTTCCAGCTGAAGATATCGTAGTACCTTATGGCGCTCCAGACTTAGAATCTGCACAGCGTGTTACTCACGTCATGCGTAAGACTGAACATGATATGCATCGTTTACAGTTATCAGGATTCTATAGAGAAGTAGATCTAGGAACTCCATCTAACTCATTAGATGACGTAGAAAAGAAGATTGCTGAGAAGCTTGGTTTTAGAGCTACTACAGATGATCGTTATAAGATTTTAGAGATGCAAACAAATCTGGATATTCCCGGTTTTGAGCACGTAGATGAAGATGGAGAGCCAACAGGCATGGCTTTACCTTACGTCATTACTATGGAGAAATCGACTGGAACAGTATTATCTATTCGCAGAAACTGGAAGGAAGGCGATGAAAATCATCAAAAACTTAAACACATTGTTCACTACGGATATATTCCCGGCTTTGGTTTCTATTGTTTTGGCCTTATCCATCTTATCGGTGCTTATGCTAAATCTGGCACTTCGATTATCCGCCAATTGGTTGACGCAGGATCCCTTTCAAATCTGCCGGGTGGTTTCAAAACTCGTGGTCTAAGAGTTAAAGGTGATGACACTCCTATTGCTCCGGGTGAGTTTAGGGATGTAGACGTTCCAAGCGGTGCGATGAAAGATAACATCATGCCATTGCCATACAAAGAGCCAAGCCAAGTCTTGTATTCTTTGTTAAATACCATCGTAGAAGAAGGCCGTAGATTTGCTAATACAGCAGACTTGCAAGCTTCTGATATGAGTGCCAATGCTCCTGTTGGAACTACATTAGCGATTCTTGAGCGTACTTTGAAGGTAATGTCTGCAGTACAAGCACGTGTGCACTTTAGTTTAAAGCAAGAATTAAAGCTTTTAAAAGTGATTATTGCTGATAATGCCCCCGGTGATTACGAGTACATGCCTTCTACTGGCACACGTAAAGCTCGTAAATCTGACTATAAGAACGTGGAAGTTATTCCAGTTTCTGATCCTAATGCATCAACAATGGCTCAGAAGATCGTTCAA
>Ga0316224_1000985_pt1 | contig 34764 bp, 25 predicted proteins | sample TBH18013metaG_FD_206254 | JGI IMG/M metagenome (GOLD analysis project Ga0316224, IMG submission 206254) | Freshwater microbial communities from Trout Bog Lake, Wisconsin, USA - TBH18013 | ecosystem: Environmental > Aquatic > Freshwater > Lake > Hypolimnion/Profundal zone | place: USA: Wisconsin... | reverse complement strand
GAATTGCACAAAAGCATTATTATGAAAAAGATAATTGATTTAGGTTTAAGAACAGATTTTATCATATATGAGTTAGTGGTTAGATACAATTAGCAGGTCAAGGTCTTTGCAGGGCAGGCCAAAGCGATCGCCCATGTGCTTATCAGTAAGATGTCCTTTATAAATATAAACAGCTTCCCTGATCCCCGATTTTTGCCAGATCATGTTTTTCAGACTTCCATGCTCACCAATATCCAATAATATCGGAGTAAAAATATTAGTCAGTGCATAAGTGGCCGTTCTCGCCACACGCGATGCAATATTGGGTACGCAGTAATGGATCACATCGTATTTCCTGAAAACGGGATGAGTATGGTTGGTTACTTCGGAGGTTTCAAAACAGCCGCCCTGGTCAATACTTACATCAATAATTACCGAATTTGGTTTCATACGGCTCACCGTCGATTCAGATACAATGCAGGGGCTGCGCCCGTCTTCTGCACGCATGGCGCCAATGGCCACATCGCAGGTCGTTATCGCCTTTTCAAGTACAATAGGCTGAACAACGGAAGTAAATACCCGGCTGCCGATATTGTTTTGCAATCGCCTCAGCTTATAAATGGAAGGATCAAACACCTTTACTTCTGCGCCTAATGAGATAGCGGTGCGGGCGGCATATTCGCCTACTGTACCTGCGCCCAATATTACAATTTCCGTTGGCGGTACACCGGTGATCCCGCCAAGCATCAAACCTTTTCCTTCAAATATATTGCTCAGGTACTCTGCAGCAATTAAAATAGAGGTAGCGCCAACAATTTCACTCATAGCCCTTACCACACTTAACGAACCGCCTTCATCGCGCAAGTGTTCAAAGCAAAGGGCGGTTACTTTTTTGTTAAGCAAGGCCTGCAGGCTTTCAACCTTGAAGGTCGATAATTGCAATGCTGAGATCAGGATCTGCCCGGGTTTCATTAATTCAATTTCGGCCAGCGTTGGCGGCGCTATCTTTATGATGATATCTGCCTCGTACACCTTTTTTGTATCGAAAACAATTTGGGCACCCTGTTCGCTATAATCCTTATCCAAAAAATTGGCAGCCCTTCCGGCATTACTTTCCAGCATAACATCGTGCCCGTTGTTAACCAGCAATGCTACCGACAAGGGCGTTAGGGGTATCCTGTTCTCCTGGAAAGATATTTCTTTTGGAATCCCGATGTATAGTTTGTGTTTTTTGTTTTTCACCTCCAGCATCGACTCCTGGGGCTGCATCATAGCTTGTTTGGCAATGTCCGAAAATCCACTGTATTTCCCTGAACTCATTCTCTATTATTTTCTGAATGATGAAGATAGGAAAAAAGAAATTAGTTTAAATTAAATCTTTTTCAATAATAATCTGCCGAGAGTTTTCCCCTGTGATGTTGATCTTAATGGCGATGTAATGTTCGGGCAGCAGATCGGGGATCTTTTCGGGCCACTCAATAAAACAATAAGCGCCCGAATAAAAGTATTCTTCGTAGCCCATATCCAAAGCTTCGGTTTGGTTTTTCAGCCGGTAAAAATCAAAGTGGTAGATTTTATGTGCCGCGCCAATATATTCGTTTACAATAGAAAATGTTGGGCTTGTTACCGGTTCGGTTGTCCCCAAACATTCGCACAAGGCCTTGATCAGGGTTGTTTTCCCAGCCCCCATTTCACCGTAAAAAAGGAATATGCGGGTGTTAGCTGAAAAATTTATGATTTCGGATGCCGCCGGATGCAGGTCTGAAACGGATTGGATGTTTAGTAGCACTTAGTATGATTAGAAGTTAATTTCCCTGAAACGTTATCCCAAACTAACACGCCATCGGAATTCAATCTTGTGGTTTCAATTCTATCCGGTAATAAATCCTGATGCTTTTTGGGGATACCTTTCATAATTTTAAACTGAAACATAAACCAAAAATACTAAAATACCCGGCAGACTTCCAAGTAGGCTGCAATTCAATTTGCCGCATTTTCACCATACGTTCCTGTGGAATACTAAAAAATTGGTTTTGATTTAAATGTGTTGCTGGCCATATGTTATTGACAATTAGGCAATACCGATTTTATAAAAAATACAAACTACTTGGTATTGCTGACCTTATCTATGACCTATAACTTGGTGTATTAAATCCTTTTTACACTTATTATCTATTAAAATTAAAGTTATGGGGAAAATTTACAGGCGAATATACATTATTGTATATCCTAAAAAATTGAAATATCGGGCTGGTATATTGGCCTTCGCACTTTTATTGGCCTTATTGCCCCCTAAATTATTTGCACAAGCTCCTGCCATCAGCTATAGTGGCCCTCAAAATTACCTGGCCGGCACTGCAATTGCCGCACTTGTACCAACAAGCAGCGGGGTGGCAGCGCCGGGTTTCAGTAGTAGCCCGGTTACTTTAGGCTCGGGATTCAGTACCCCATACGGCGTGGCAGCAGATGCTGCGGGCAATATTTATGTAGCAGATTCGGGCAATGGGGTGGTAAAGAAGATCCCCGTTGGCGGCGGCAGCCCGGTTATTATAGGCTCCGGGTTTAATTTTCCAATTTCTGTGGCAGTAGATGCTACAGGTAATGTGTACGTTGGTGATGACGGCAATAATGCAGTAAAGGAGATACATGTGGGGGGCGGCAGCCCCGTAACAATAGGTTCGGGCCTTAGTCAGCCCTACGGTTTAGCAGTGGATGCTGCGGGAAATGTATTCGTAACCGACTATGGAAATAGTCTGTTGCAGGAGATTCCGGCAGTGCCTGGAGGCTGGGGTGCTCCGTTTACCATTGGTATTTCGGGCACTGCCTTTTTACACCCGGTGGGTGTGGCGGTTGACGCTGCACATACTGTTTATGTGAGCGATTCCGGTAACAACCAGGTGAGGAGGATCCCGGCGGGCTCGATCTACGCGCTTTTCTTAGGAGTTACGTTTAATGGCCCGGCAGGTGTAGCAGTTGATGCACTGGGGAATATTTTTGTTGCAGATGAGCTCAATAACGCTGTTAAGGAAATCCCGGCGGGCGGGAGCGGTTCCACTATTACTTTGGGATCCGGGTTCAGCCACCCAAGCGGCGTAGCTGTTGATTATTCAGGAAAAGTGTACGTGGCAGATTACCTGAACAATGCAATAAAACAAATTAACCCGGTTGGCGGATATTTTATAAGCTCTGCCTTGCCGCCTGGTTTAAGTTTTGATCCATCCACCGGTATCATCAGCGGTACGCCCACAACTCCTGGCCCTGCAAAAAACTATACCATCACCGCCTATAACGGCAATGGCGGAAGTTCGGCAACGGTTAATATTAAAGTTAGTGCGCTCACTATTAGTTACAGCAGCCCTCAAACCTATTTAACAGGCACTGCGATTACCGCCCTGGCGCCCACCAGCAATGGGGTGGCAACACCAGGTTATAACATCAGCTCGGCTCCAAAAGGATATGGGTTCAATGTTCCTTACGGTGTAGCAGTTGATGGCGCCGGCAACCTGTATATAGCAGATACTCAAAATCATTTGGTGAAGGAGCTTCCCATAGGCGGCGGTGTTCCGGTTACCATTGCCTCCGGGTTTATTCCAACGGGCGTAGCGGTGGATGCTGCAGGTAATGTGTATGTTGCTGATAATGGCAACAATGTAATAAAAGAGATACTTGCAGGCGGCGGCGGCACAATAAGTTTAGGTTCAGGTTTTAACCATCCTTTGGGCGTGGCCGTTGATGTTTCAGGCAACATATACGTGGGGGATGAAAGCAATAATGCAGTGAAGGAGATTCCTGCGGGTGGCGGCGCTCCACTAACGTTAGGCACCGGGTTCAGCCTGCCAACCGGTGTTGCCGTTGACGCATCGGGCAACGTTTATGTTGCTGACTTTGGCAATAACGCAGTTAAAGAGATACCTGTGGGCGGAGGCAGCCCGGTTACCCTCGGGTCTGGCTTCAGCAGCCCGTACGGTGTCGCCGTAGATGCAGCGGGTAACGTATTTGTAGCTGATTATAATAATAATGCAGTAAAAGAGATAATTGCAGGAGGAGGTGCTCCGGTAAGTATCGGAATAGGGTACGCGGGTGCGAAATTTGTTAACCCCATAGGCGTAGCGGTCGACAATGTGGGCAACGTGTATGTAGCCGATTATGGTAGCTACACCAGTATAAAGGAAATTATGCCGGTTGGCGGCTATTATATTAATCCTCAATTACCGGCAGGGCTGAATTTTAATAACACTACGGGTATTATAAGCGGAACACCAAAGCTGGCGAGCCCTGCAACAAATTATACCGTTACCGCATATAACAGTATCGCTTATAATACGCCTGGCAGCAATACAACAACTTTGAATATAAAGGTTAATACCCCGCCGCCGCCAAACATTAGTTATAGCAGCCCTCAAACTTATTTAGCTGGTATTGCTATTAATGCTCTTGCGCCGACAAGCAGCGGGGTGGCCCCCCCAGGCTACAGCAGCAGTCCGGTAACTGTAGGCCCGGCCATTACCGACCCTATTGGCGTTGCGGTAGATGCCGCGGGGAATGTATATGTTTCTGACGCAGTTAACAATGTTGTGAAAAAAATTCCCGCGGGCGGCGGTATCGTAGTTAGTTTAGGGTCGGGGTTTAATCAGCCCGGCGGTTTAGCTGTAGATGGTTCGGGTAATGTTTATGTGGCTGATTATGATAACAATGCGGTGAAAAAAATCCCGGTTGGCGGTGGAGTTCCTGTTACTTTAGGGTCCGGTTTTAGTTTGCCAAATAGTGTAGCAATAGATGCTGCTGGTAATGTGTATGTGGCCGATGGGGGTAACAATGCCGTAAAGAAGATCCCTGTTGGAGGTGGCATACCGGTTACTATAGGGTCGGGTTTCAATGCCCCCTGGGGTGTTGCCGTAGATGCAGCCGGCAATGTGTATGTTGGCGACTACGGCAATAATGCGGTAAAGGAAATACCTGTCGGCGGGGGCGCTGCAGTTACCATCGGGTCGGGTTTCAATGCACCCTATGGCGTAGCGGTAGATGCGACAAATAATTTGTATGTCACTGATTCAGGCCATAGTGCCGTAAAAGAGATCCCTGCGGGAGGCGGTTCTCCTGTTACATTGTATTCGGCTTTTAGTCATCCGGTAGGCCTTGCTGCGGACGGTGCCGGCAATGTGTATGTGGCCGATAATTTCAACAACGCAGTTAAAGAAATTAAACTGTTGGGTGGCTATTATATAAACACTCCCTTGCCTGCCGGTTTAAGTCTTAATAATACTACCGGAGTTATCAGCGGCACGCCTACTACAGTAAGTAAGGCGGCAAATTATGCTGTTACCGCCTACAACACTAATGGCGGCAGTTCGGCGGTTATTAATATTGCGGTATTGGCAAATACAAATCTCGCAAGCTTAAAACTAAGCAGCGGCACATTAACGCCGGTTTTTGCTGCAGGTACTACCGGCTATTCGGCAAATGTAGCTAACACTGTAGCAAGTATTACTGTAACCCCAACAATAAGCGATCCTAAAGCAACTATAACGGTAAACGGCGTAGCTGCAAGCTCGGGAAGTGCATCGGGCAGTATTGCCCTGACTGTGGGCGCTAATACAATCATTGCAAAAGTCACTGCCCAGGATGACGTCACCACAAAAACCTATACCATCACCGTCACCCGTGCGCCATCTGCCAATGCTTTGCTGAGCGCGATCAAACTAACGCCTGCTTCAATACTAACTCATACGGGTACGGTGGGTAGCATTATAACATATACTACATCCGTCAGCAACGCGACCTCAACTGTAACCGTAACGGCAACCAGCGCTGATCCAACCGCTACAATAAAAGTAAATGGCGTGGCAGTAAGCTCAGGAACAGCATCAGGCAGTATTGCTTTAGCCGCAGGCCCTAATACAATCACTACAGTAGTAACAGCCCAAAATGGTACAACGACCGAAACTTATTCAATCATCGTAACAAGGGCTAAATCAAACAATGCCGCGCTTGCAAATCTTGCTATCAGCTCCAGCACATTAAGTCCCATGTTTGTAACAGGGACCTATAGTTATGCAGCATCGGTCAGCAATGCCACCGCATCGGTAAAAGTAACACCAACCACCGCTGACGTCACGGCCTCCGTAACTGTAAACGGTGCTGCAGTAACTTCAGGAGCGGCATCGGGCAGCATAGCTTTGGTTGCAGGTCCTAATACTATTACTACAGTAGTCACAGCCCAGGATGGCATCACCACAAAAACCTATACCATAACGGTTACCCGTGCGCCATCCACTAATGCCTTGCTGAGCGCTATCAAACTAACACCCGCTTCAATATTAATCAATACGGGTACAGTGGGCGCCACAACAACATATACTACATCGGTGAGCAACGCTACCGCATCTGTAACAGTAACGGCAACCACCATTGATAAAACCGCCACAATAAAAGTTGATGGCGTAACGGTAAGCTCCGGAACGGCATCAGGCAGCATTGCTTTGGCAGTTGGCTCCAATACCATCAATACTGTTGTTACGGCGCAGGACGGCATAAGCACCAGGACCTATTCAATTGTCGTAACAAGGGCCAGTGGGCCGGTAAACAACCCTGACCAGGCCATATCGGTTGAACAAACGCCAGCGATAAGCATCGAAAACGATGGCATAATGGTACACCAGGCGGTTTCACCAAACGGCGATGGGATCAATGATTTTATGATGATTGACGGCATTGCCGCTTATCCTGAAAATAAACTAACCATCATTAACCGTAACGGTGCTTTGGTGTATGAAGCACAGGGTTATGACAATACTTCAAAAGTATTTGACGGACACAGCAATAAAACAGGTGCCATGCAGGTGCCGGGTACGTATTTTTATGCCTTGGATTACAGGGTGAATGGGGTTGCTAAGCACAAAACAGGGTTTATTATATTAAAATATTGATGGCAATCCTATCAAATACCAAATGCAGCATACGGAACATTGCAGGATACCCTGACCACTCCGCATGCTGCATTAGAAATTTATCATGAGCTAAACTTTAAGAAATTTACCCCCCCCCCTTAACAAATCTTGTTATTTAGGCCCGTAAACCGCAATCGGTATCAGCATTTCTTCGAGTGATATGCCCCCATGCTGAAAGGTTTCGTTATAAAAGTTAACAAAGTGGTTATAATTGTTTGGGTAAACAAAATAGCTGTCTTCCTTGGCAAATACAAAACTCGAACTCACATGCAGCTTTGGCAGCATAGCATCATGCGGATTGCGGATATGGAACACTTCTTTAGGGTTAAAATTCAGATTTTTTCCTTGTTTGTAACGCAGGTTTGTGTTGGTATTCCTGTCGCCCACAATTTTACTCGGATTTTTTACCCTTATAGTACCGTGATCCGTCGTTATGATCACCCTTACCTGTTTTTGGGCTAAAAACTTCAGCAGGTCAAATAAAGGTGAATGTTCAAACCACGACAATGTTAATGAGCGGTAAGCAGCATCGTCGCTCGCCAGTTCGCGGATCATCTGCATATCCGTACGGGCATGCGAAAGCATGTCAACAAAATTATAAACCACCACATTCAGCTCATTACCCATCAGGTTATTTACAGATTCATTAAGCGCACGACCTTCATCAATGTTTAAGATTTTATGATACGAATGTTTGATCTCCCTCCGCTGGGTTCGTTTTATCTGGTCGGTGATAAACTGACCTTCAAATAAATTTTTACCACCTTCATCTTCATCGTTCTGCCACATTTCGGGGTAGCGTTTTTCCATATCCAAAGGCATTAACCCCGAGAAAATAGCATTACGCGCATATTGTGTGGCGGTAGGTAAAATGCTATAATAAGCATCTTCCTCCTCGAGCCGGAAATATTCTGTGATAAGTGAATTAATAATTTTAAACTGATCGTACCTGAGGTTATCAATCAAAATAAAAAACAAAGGGCCTTTACCATCGAGCCGTGGAAAAACTTTCTTTTTAAACAACTGCGGAGAAACTATCGGACCGGACTCAGGGTCTTTCATCCAGTTTAAATAATTCCTTTCAATAAATTTACAAAACTGCGTGTTAGCTTCCGATTTCTGCATGGTCAGGATCTCATGCATCCCGGCATCTTCCAGCTGCTGGAGCTCCAGTTCCCAGTAAATCAGTTTTTTATACACATCAACCCATTCCTGGTAATTTAAGTTATCATTAAGGGTCATACCCAGGTTCCTGAAATCCTGCTGATAGGCCATGGTGGTTTTCTCAGTAACCAGGCGCTTATTTTCAGTTAGCTTTTTTATAGTCAGCTGTATCTGTTTCGGATTGACAGGTTTTATCAGGTAATCATCAATTTTTGATCCTATGGCGTCCTCCATCAAATACTCCTCTTCGTTCTTGGTGATCAAAACAATGGGCACATCGTTATTGATGTTTTTTATTTGCGACAAGGTTTCGAGCCCCGTTAAGCCAGGCATATTTTCATCTAAAAAAACAAGATCGAAATGGCCACCCTTAAAAGCATCTACTGCGTCATTACCATTGGTAACTGTGGTAACTTTGTAGCCCTTTTCTGTTAAAAAAAGTACATGTGGTTTTAAAAGATCAATTTCGTCATCGGCCCACAATATGGTTGTTTCTTGCATAGTCTATATTTCAATTAGTAGTCTTGGATTTGATGTTGGCGATTTGAAAGAAAATGCTGAGTTTAATTGTACTCTATCAACCTCTAATCTACAACTGTTAATCTCTAACATAAACCCCAAAGGACGGGTTTTGTTACGTTTTATTAGGAGGATTAACATAAATTAACAAATATACGATGTGGTGTAATCTTTATTTGACATTTTTGCACTATTATAATGACATTGAACAAAAAGAAAATAATTAACGACCCCGTTTACGGCTTTATCAGTGTCCCTACAGATCTGGTATTCGACCTTATTGAACACCCTTATTTTCAGCGCCTGAGATATATCAAACAATTGGGAATGACGCACCTGGTTTATCCGGGCGCCTTACATACCCGCTTTCATCACGCTTTGGGCGCCATGTACCTTATGGGTATGGCTATTGAAACACTGCGGAATAAAGGTCATGAGATCAGCCATGACGAGGAAGAAGCGGTTATCGTTGCTATACTATTGCATGATGTTGGCCATGGCCCTTTTTCACATGCTCTGGAGGAAATCATTGTGGAAGGGATATCCCACGAAGATATCTCGTCTATGCTGATGAGCCGATTAAACAAGGAGTTCAATGGACGGTTAACCATGGCCATCAGCATTTTTAACGCTACTTATCACCGTAAATTCCTGCATCAGCTGGTTTCGAGCCAGTTGGATATGGACAGGATGGATTACCTGAACCGCGACAGTTTCTTTACCGGGGTTTCTGAAGGGGTGATCAGCTCTGACCGGATTATTAAGATGCTTAATGTAAAAGATGACCAGGTTGTGGTTGAGGTAAAGGGCATATACTCTGTTGAGAAGTTTTTGATTGCCCGCCGGCTGATGTACTGGCAGGTTTACCTGCATAAAACAGTAATTGCGGCTGAACAACTGCTGGCAAAAATACTTAAACGCAGCCGCGAACTTGCCTTGCTCGGGGAACCGGTTTTTACAACTCCAGCGTTGAGCCATTTCCTGAAAAAACCAATCAGCCGTGAGGCATTTATGAATGAAGGTCATCACCTGGAAACATTTGCCACGCTTGACGATACAGATATTATGGCCGCTGTAAAAGTTTGGGCCAGCCACGATGATTTTGTTTTATCAAAGCTATGTAACGATTTGGTTCACCGGGTGCTTTATAAAGTTGACATCACGAGCGAAGCGCCCGACAAACAATTTATTGACGACTTAACCCGGCTTGCCACCGAAAAATATGGCATTACGGAGCACGAAGCATCCTATTTTGTTTTTGACGATGTAATTCGTAATAATGCCTATAAACCCGGCGACGGAAATATCCAAATCCTGATGAAAGATGGCACAATAAAAGATATTACGGCTGCCAGCGACAATTCAAATTTGGAAGCATTAGCAAAAACGGTAAAAAAATACATTCTTTGTTATGATAAAAGGTTGATTGAGTTGATTAAGTGAGTGGTTGATTTGGTTATGTAATTTTCTTTAACTTAGTCAACCACTCACTTAATCAACCTAATGAACTAATTTTGCCACTTAAATATTTAAAATTAAATTTGCCGGATGCAATTTACCGCACAAGAATTAGGTTTGCTGCTTAATGGAACAGTTGAAGGTGACCCCTTAGCGGCGGTAAATCAACTGGCTAAGATTGAAGAAGCCCAAACAGGCTCGCTTTCATTTCTGGCGAATCCAAAATACGAGCAATATCTTTATACTACTGAAGCTTCGGTGGTCATCGTTAATAATGACCAGGTGCTTACTGCGCCGTCAAAAGCTACCCTGATACGGGTGGACAATGCATACAGCGCTTTTTCATTATTGCTCGAAAAATACAACACCTTAAAATTAAATAAAACCGGTATTGAACAGCCCTGCTTTATTCACCCCTCGGCGCAAACAGGACAAAATGTATACGTGGGAGCTTTCGCCTATATCGGGCCGAATGTAAAATTAGGCAATAACACCAAAATATATCCGCATTGTTATATTGCTGACGATGTAATAATTGGGGACAATGTTACGTTGTTTCCCGGAGTAAAAGTTTATTTCGATTGTGTGATAGGCAACAACGTTATTATCCATTCCGGTACCATTATAGGGGGCGATGGCTTTGGTTTTGCGCCCAATGCAAATGGCACTTATACAAAAATAAGCCAGATCGGTAATGTTATAATTGAAGATGATGTGGAGATTGGCGCCAATACCACTGTTGACAGGGCGACTTTAGGTTCAACGGTTATACGTAAAGGTGTTAAATTAGATAACCTTATCCAGGTAGCCCATAATGTTGAAATTGGCGCAAACACTGTAGTAGCTGCCCAAACCGGCATTTCCGGAAGCGCAAAAATTGGTGAAAATTGTATTATTGGCGGTCAAGCCGGTATTGTGGGACATATCAGCATTGCCAAAGGTTCACAAATACAGGCCAAATCGGGTATTAGCCGGTCTATACTTGCCGAAGGAAAAAAATGGGCAGGTGCCCCGGCAGTAGGCTATGCAGATAATATGCGTTCTCAGGTGGTAATAAATCGCCTGCCTGAACTGGAAAAAAGAATTAACGAACTTGAAAAAATAATCACGGAATTGAGAAAAGTTCAATAGTTCACTTGTTCATTAGTTCATTGGTCTTATCGTGCGGCTATTGATGAACTATGCACCAATGAACCTATGAACTATTGAACCAATGAACATTGTTAAAAGATGAATGTAAAACAAAAAACAATTAAGGCGCCGGTTACGGTTTCGGGCACCGGCTTGCATACCGGTGAAAAAGTTACCATGACCTTTAACCCGGCTCCGGATAACCACGGGTATAAGTTCCGACGGGTTGACATTGAGGGATCGCCGGTAATTGATGCTGATGTTGACAATGTAACTGATACTTCGCGCGGTACAACTATTTCGCAAAACGGAGCCAGTGTAAGCACAATTGAACATGTGCTGGCTGCATTGGTTGGCTTAGAACTGGATAATATTTTAATTGACCTTGATGGGCCTGAAACCCCCATTATGGACGGCAGCTCGATCCAGTTTGTTGATGCCATTAAAGAGACCGGCTTTCTTGAACAGGACACTGACCGTGAGTATTACCACATTCCCTACAACATCCATTACTCCGAGCCAGACCGTAAAGTGGAAATGGTAGCCATGCCGCTTGACGATTACCGCTTTACCTGCATGGTTGATTATAATTCGCAGGTTTTGGGTAGCCAGCATGCAAGTATTTCAACCATATCCGAATTTAATAAAGAAATAGCCTCATGCCGCACTTTTTGCTTTTTGCACGAACTGGAAATGCTATTAAAACATGACCTGATAAAAGGCGGGGATTTGAACAACGCCATAGTTGTGGTGGATAAAGATGTTGATGATGAAGAATTAGCTCATCTGGCAAAAATATTTAACCGCAAGGATATAAAAGTAGCGCCGCAGGGCATATTAAATAATATTGAACTTCGCCATCAAAACGAACCTGCAAGGCATAAACTATTGGATATGATAGGTGACCTTGCCCTGGTTGGCGTTCCACTAAGGGGGCATATTATGGCAGCAAGGCCAGGGCATGCGGCCAATGTGGCTTTCGCTAAAAAAATAAAAAACCTGATAAAAAAGGAAAGGAGTCGCAAACACATAAAGCTTTACGACCCGAATGCTAAACCTGTTTATGATACCGTTCAGATCATGAACATACTTCCGCACCGTCAGCCGTTTTTGATGGTCGATAAAGTATTGGAATTAACAAAAAGCCATGTGGTGGGTCTTAAAAATGTGACCATGAACGAAGACCTTTTCAGGGGGCATTTTCCGGGTACGCCTTTGTTCCCGGGAGTTTTGCAAATTGAAGCAATGGCGCAAACAGGTGGCATATTAGTATTAAACACTGTGCCCGATCCTGAAAATTATATTACCTTGTTCCTCAAGATAGAGAATGCCCGGTTTAAAGCACCGGTTGTGCCCGGCGATACATTGATTTTCCATTGCAGCCTGCTTGCACCCATTCGCAGGGGCATTGCCCAGATGAAAGGTATCGGCATGGTTGGCGAACGCATTGTTGTCGAAGCTGAACTGATGGCACAGATTGTAAAAAAACAAAAAACTGACGAAGCATGATCCAACCCTTAGCATACATACACCCACAGGCTAAAATAGCCGACAACGTGGTAATCGAACCCTTTGTTACCATTCACAAAGATGTGGAAGTGGGCGAAGGCACTTGGATAGGATCAAACAGCACCATTATGGATGGCGCCCGTATCGGAAAAAATTGCCGTATTTTTCCAGGAGCCGTTATTTCGGCCCCGCCACAGGATTTAAAATACCGCGGTGAACAAAGCACGGTTAGCGTTGGCGACAATACTATTATCCGCGAATGCGTTACGCTTAACCGCGGTACTGCCCTTGATAAAAATACCACCACCATAGGCAGCAATTGCCTGCTGATGGCCTATGTACATGTCGCCCATGATTGCGTAATTGGCGATAATGTGATTATTGCTAACTCAGTTCAGCTTGCCGGCCACATAAATGTTTATGATTATGCATTTATTGGGGGCACTTCAGCCGTGCACCAGTTTGTAGAGATCGGCGCGCATAGTATGATTTCCGGAGGGTCCTTAGTACGTAAAGATGTTCCTCCTTTTACGAAAGCCGGGCGTGAACCTTTGTCTTATGTCGGCATAAATTCTGTTGGCCTGCGCCGCAGGGGTTATTCCGCCGCGACGATCAATGAGATCCAGGAAATTTACCGGATCATATTCCTGAAAAAATATAATATTACCAAAGCCCTTGATATTATCGAAGCTGAATTTAACCCAACTATTGAGCGGGACGAGATCATCAATTTTGTGCAGAACTCGCAAAGGGGTATAATGAAAGGGTTCGGGAATAGTTAAGTTATGTTGTCCATGGTCGATAGTCCATGGACCATAGCAAAAGTCACTTAAGTGGGTTCCCCATTCAATCTAAACGATAAATATCCATGGACCATAGTCCATGATCTATGGACAAAATAATGAAAATCTCCCTCGAAAATATTGGCCGGCGTTTTAACCGTGACTGGATCTTCCGGGGGATAGACTATACTTTTCATAGCGGTAAAATATACGCCATACTTGGGCCGAACGGATCGGGAAAATCTACACTATTACAGGTTTTAAACGGCAGTTTGTCGCCTTCTACAGGTAAAATTGACTACTTTTTTGAAGATAAGCCGGTTGAGATAGATAAGGTTTATCAACACCTCAGCCTGGCAGCACCATACCTTGAATTGATAGAGGAATTTACCTTGAGTGAAATGGTTGATTTTCATTTCAAATTCAAATCATTTAAAAGCGGAATTGATAAAGACGGACTGATTGATCTGCTGGCTATGCCGGGCAGCAAAAATAAGTTAATCAAATACTTTTCGTCGGGGATGAAACAAAGGCTTAAGCTTGCCCTCGCCTTTTGTTCGGATACGCCTATGCTGATGCTTGATGAACCCACTTCCAACTTAGATAGCCAGGGTGTTGACTGGTATTTAAACCTGGTACAACAGTTTGCGGAAAATCGCCTTACTATCGTCTGTTCCAATCAGGAACATGAATATAGTTTTTGTGATGAGCAGTTGAATATCTCGGAATTTAAGGTGAAAGCCGAAAGGTAAAGGGCGAAAAGTTCTGAAACCGACAAAAGACGAAAGGTCTAATTGTTAATTGGCGCATCCGCATCCAAAACCTTTTACCTTTCGCCTTTAACCATTAACCTCTTTTATAAATAAGCTTCCCGTAACTTTATCAGCCGGATAAAGTGCATAAATTTCATTACCGGGTAAACCGGGTCAAACTCAAACCATTTTACGGCAAAGTTGGCGCTGTTAGGATGTTTATGGTGGTTATTTTGAAATAATTCACCGAGCATAAAAAAATCAAAGGGGGTTGTATTTTTTGACTTATCGCCATTGTCAAAGTTGGCATAGCCGTATTTATGACCACACCAGTTCACGATAGCACCATGGATAGGCCCCATCATAAAATGAATGGGCAGCAGCAAAAACAGCCACCAATGGGTCGCAAAAATCACATAAAAGGCAACATAGAAGCAGCCAAACAATAACCTGGATGCGTAAGTTGATCCCCAGTAATCAAGCAAACGCCATTCTGGGTAATTACCTTTAAACTGAGCTTCTGGTTCTTTTAGCCGTTTTTCATACAACTTATAGCTAATGGCGGTACGCCACATCATTTGGAACACATCCCTGAAAAAATATGGAGAATGGGGGTCTTTTGCAGTATCACTGTAAGCATGATGCTCCCTGTGCATAATTGCATAAGCGCGGGGGTTTAAAAAAGAGGACCCCTGGCAAATAAATGTCAGCAGGTGAAACATACGTTCGGTAAATTTATTGGTGCTGAACATTTTATGAGAAGCGTAACGATGCAGATAAAATGTTTGAAAAAATAAAGAAAGGAACCAATGGGCAAGAAAGAATATTAAAATGATCACGGAAATATGCTATGAGAGATAATGGGAACTGTTTATAATTTGGTCAAAGATACAATTAAAATGAGTTATCAAGTATAAAACTAAGTAAGATGACACATCAACCGCAATCGGCCGCAAGTTTTAAATCAAAAGCTTTTGCCAGCAATCTGTAAGATTGCAGCCTGTCCTCAAAATTCTCGGTAATAGTAACCGCTATTATTTCGTCAACATCATACGATTTTGCAAGTTGAGTAAGTTTTATTTTGATTTGGGTGGGATTGCCGGTTACAACCCTTTTGCGGTTATACAATATCCGTTCCTGCTCGCCTGGTGAGTATACAACATCTTTAATATCTTCAAAGCCGACCGGTCTTATGCCAGCTCCTTTTTCAAACTGGTTGAAGCGGTAATCCATCAATGCCTGGTGTTTGCTGATCTTTTCTACATCTTCCGAGCAAAAAACGAATATGGCCATGTTCGCCTGGGGCTCAGGTAAATCTTCAGAGGGCTGGAAACGCTCGCGGTAAGCTGCTATGGCCTCCGGACCACCATTTGGATTGATAAAGTGCGCAAAAGATAAACCCATGCCGAAATGAGCAGCAAATAACCCACTTTCGCCGCTCGAACTCAACAACCACATCGCCGGTATAGTTTGAACCTGGGGTATTGCTCTTATTTTCGCCTGCGGTGTGCCTAAGTCGCCCCTGTCGTGCAAATAATTGCCAAGGTCATACAACTGTTCTATAAAATCCTGTTCCCGGAATTGGTTGGAGGGATTAAGCGTAGCTGCCGTTAATCTGTCGGTACCCGGCGCGCGGCCCATCCCAAGGTCAACCCGACCCGGAAACAAAGCTTCCAGCATCCTGAAGTTTTCGGCAACCTTTAACGTGCTGTGATTCGGCATCATCACCCCGCCGGAGCCTATACGAATATTTTTTGTTTGACTGCCCAGGTAAGCAAGCAGCACCTCAGGCGTTGAGCCGGCAAGCGCGCCGGTATTATGATGTTCGGATACCCAAAAGCGGGTATAGCCAAGCTGATCTGTATATTTTGCTAATTCGATGGTTTCTTTAACTGCCTGAACGGCGGTAACTCCTTTACGGATGGGGGATTGATCGAGAACGCTGAGACGGATTTGTTTTGTGTCCATATTTTTAAAACGCAAAAATACGGAAGGCCTTGTAGAGGAAATGTAAAGATTTTGGGTTAATCCACCTTCATTAAACTAAAGGCGCTCACCAACCGGGAAAAGGCTCATTTAATTCTTGATATTATAATCAACTATGGTTTCGGTCTCGTTTAAGTTACCGTAGATATAGGCGTCTTTCTCTATCAGCCCAATGCCCTGCGCCAGGTAAAAATCATAATAAGCAATATTATGAAACCCTGTCGAATCGATCTTCATCTGCAAATTGACCGAGGTATGTACGACATTTACGAATGTTTTACCACCCACTACCCTGGTGATATCTCTTTCCAAAATAGTATTCACTGTACGTACCGGGTTACTTTGGAATACCGATTGAGCGTATGTTGAACAAACCGGACTGGTGGTCCAGCTATAGCCAACATTAGCATTATCGGTTAGCAGCTGTAAAAAAGTTAAACCATAAGGAGCTGACTGTGTAAGTAAGCCAGACACGTGGCTACTATTATAAAAATAGGCAGTACCAGCGCCGTAGTGTCGTGAAAATACATTGGCGTCATAGCATTTAAGGCCGTTTAGGTTGCTTGTCCCGCCGGTAATGGTAAAACTTATAGTATCGTTGTATACGCCATAAATGGGCGCCATATCTGTCTTCTCTCCGTATATCGAGTCGCGATACTTCCAGGTAGAACCTAATGTTTCAGGAAAGTAACTATTAGCTGGCGCCGGTGGTGCCGGAGCATAGGCGTTGTCTTTACAACCCATATACACAATTGCCAATAAAGCCAAAACTACAAGTAAGTGTTTTTTCATTTGTTGTCAAATTTTGTTCCTGTTTGATGTTTAATTAGCGGAGAAAATAGAGGTCTATTCACGGTCTGCCAAATAATCAAAACCAAATCATTTACTCAATTATGCCGGGATTAAAATTTACTGGATGAAACAATAATTTACCGGCTGCTTTTAAAGGGTTTTTTATTCAACAGGCTACACCCTGCCCCCAAAAGCAGATATTAATACGGAGAAGAGCGGTAAAAGGTTATTATAATACCTTAGTATGGCCGATTATTAAAAATTAAAAGGAAATTAAAAGAGGAAGGGAAAGGGTAGTTTTGATTGATTTTTTGAAAAAAGCGGAGGAAACGACCGAATTGAACCTACCCTTCAAAATGGTAATATATCAAATTTGACCGATTTAAAATTACCCCGTCGCAATTTCCAATTTTTACTACCTTTAGCCTGCCACCCCGATTATAAAACATGGTTGAATGAGTGCTTCCTTAATTCTTTATATCATCCTGGCTTATTTCGGCCTGCTAATGCTGATAGCCCGTTTAACTTCGAGGCATAACAAGGATACCAGTTTTTTTGATGGCGATAAGTCTTCCCCCTGGTTTTTGGTAGCCTTTGGGATGATCGGCTCGGGCATCTCAGCAGTTTCCCTGGTTTCCATTCCCGGCAATGTAGGGAATAACAACCTGTATTATTTTCAATTTATCCTGGGTACTATCGTTGGTTATTTGTTTATCGCTTTTGTGCTCACCCCAATTTATTATAAGCTAAAACTGGTATCTATTTACACCTATTTAAATATTCGTTTTGGTAATATTACCTACAAAACCGGCTCCTTATTCTTCTTGGTGTCCCAAAGCTTCGGGGCGGCGCTCAGGTTGCTTTTATCAATTAAAATTCTGCAATACGCGTTTTTTGATAGCCTGCATATCCCTTATTTTCTAACCATCATTATTGTACTGGTGCTCATTTGGCTCTATACCAATAAATCGGGCATCAAAACCATCGTATGGACGGATGCCCTGCAATCTCTGTTTTTAATCACCGTAATGGTGGTCTCCATTATTGTTATTAAAAACTCATTGGGCTTATCCCTTGGCGGGATGATCAGCGCTATAGCACATCATCCTTATGCGAAGCTATTTGATTGGGACATGCATTCGGGCTCCAATTTCTTTAAGCAGTTTATTTCGGGCTTACTGATAACCGTGGCCCTGGTTGGCCTGGATCAAAGCATGATGCAAAAAACATTGACCATCAACAATGTGAAAGGTGCGAAAAGAAACGTTTTGGCTTTTAGCTTTTTTATTGCAGGAGCCCAAACCCTGTTTTTAGGATTAGGGATCTTACTTTACATTTTCGTAGAAAGGCATGGCATAAAACTCCAGACTGAAAACGGTCAGATGGTGAATACCGACGGGTTGTACCCCTTTTTAACCCTGCATTATTTAGGTAAAATTGGCGCTGTAGCATTTTTCATAGGTGTTATTGCCTCCACTTTTGCCAGTATTGATGCCTGCATTGCCGCCCTGACCACCGCGTTCAGCTATGATTTTATGGACATTGAGAGCAAACCGCATGAGTTGAAAAAGAAAATAAAAAACAGGGTTTTGCTGGGTGTTAATGTGGTGATGTTTTTTATTGTGATGGCTTTCTGGAGCAGTCAGGGCGCTATTATCAACACCATATTTAAAATAGCAGGCTATACTTATGGGCCAATTTTAGGCTTATATTTAACAGGCTTATTTTCAAAGATCAGTTTAAAGGAAAAATTTGTGCCGCTTGCCTGTGTTGGCGCAGCACTGCTTACCTGGCTGTTGAATACCGTATTCATCAATGTATATAAATTTGATTTCGGATTTATGAATATCCTTGTAAATGCGTTGCTTACTGTTTTATTTTTGGTATTGATAAGAAAGAAGGAACATGCCGTTCAATAACAAAGACCACAGTATAGAACTTACAACAGACCCGGATGATTTTGCTATTTGCGCGAAGCTGATGGCCGGCACGGATCCCTGGATAACATTGAAAATGGATGAGGAGGCTTGTTTAAAAGCTTTTGAAGGTTCATTTAGGGAAGTGTTTGTGCTGAAAAATGAAAAGGAAATAATGGGCTTTGTTATTATGCAGCCGCTGGGCACGTTTAAAGGCTATATACAAACCATTGCCATCAATGAATCTTACCGGGGCGCAGGTTATGGTACCCAATTGCTGCAATTTTGTGAGGACAGGATCTTAACCTATTCACCCAATATTTTTATCTGCGTTAGTTCGTTTAATCATGGGGCCATCCAGCTTTATACTAAATTTGGCTTTGAATTGGTGGGGGAGCTGAAAGATTTTATAAAAAAAGGATTTACCGAATTGCTGCTTCGAAAAACGGTCGGGCCTGTTGTTGGTTATAACGGAGTATCGGCCCAAAACATAAAAAACGTATGATATACACGCTTAAAAATACTTTCTATAATAAGCTTAGTCTTTTAATTACAGGCCTGTCACTCATCTCAACTTTCGCAATAGCCCAACCGGGGAAAGTAGTTGAAACGCGGGCAGAACTCATACATCGTATCGACAGCATCCTGCAAAGTCAGGTTAATGACGGCAAGATCCCGGGCGCGGTAATTCAGATCAAGCAGGGGGATAATGTTATTTATAAGCAAGCTTACGGCTATGCGCAAAAGTTTAACTACGAACACGAACCGCTGGCAGTTCCGGATAGAATGACAACCGGGCACCTCTTCGATATTGCTTCGCTTACCAAGGTGGTTGGCACAACAACTTCCATAATGTTACTGGCCGACCATGGCCTGCTCAACATAAACGACCCGGTAAGCAAATACATTAAAGCCTTTGGCAGTCCGGATAAAGCCGCGATTACCATCCGGCACCTGTTAACCCACACCGCCGGCCTTTACGAATGGTACCCCCTGTATTACCGCGCTTCCAGTAAACAGGAAACTTTTAAATTAATAGGCGAACTGCCGCTTGCTTTCCCGGTTGGTACACAGCGTAAATACAGCGACCTGGGTTTTACCATCCTGGGTGAAATTGTGGAAGTGATTTCAGGGTTGTCCCTTGATCAGTTTGAGAAACAAAATATTTTTATCCCGTTGGGGATGACAAACACACTGTACAACCCGCTAACAAAAAACCACGACTATAAAATAGCCGCAACCTCCTTTGGTAACCCATTTGAATACCGAATGGTACATGATCCGGCGATGGGATTTCAGTTTAAAGAAATAAACCCGAACCAATGGAACGGCTGGCGTCACTATGTTTTAAAAGGCGAAGTAAACGACGGCAATGCATGGTATGCCGAAAAAGGGGTTTCGGGCGCGGCAGGTATATTTTCGACAGTGGATGACCTGCAAAAACTGGTGGATATGCTGATGAATAAAGGGAAAGTTGGTGCGGAGCAATTCATTTCAGAAAACACCATAAATACCTTTTTAACCAAAGATAAATTTAATAACGGTCTCGGCTGGATGATGGACCCTATAAATTCTTTTATGAAAAACGGCCCCGAAGGCACCTTTGGGCATACCGGTTTTACAGGTACGAGCATCACCGTGGTGCCATCAAAACAGATCTCTATTATTTTACTGATCAACCGGCAGCAAATGGGACTTATTGGCGGTAAAGAGTACTATAATCCGAATTCAATCAGGGCGCAGGTGTTTGAGGCGGTGATGAGGTATGGGGAATAATTATATCGACCCCTTTTGTAAGTGGACTTGAATAGTAGCTGCTACAGGCATCGCTTGCGCAATATTTAACCGACGGCGCTTAAATACGTCAGGAAACACGGAGGTAATGTTTAAATTGTTACCTTGGAAGACTTGTTAAAAATCACAAAAATGAAACGGGAATACAGGATAGTTTTGATAGGATGGCTTACAGTTGGGCTATTTGACGCTTTGGGTTCAATCGCATCAAAGCAATTCAACTTTAACTATACCCTTTTAGTTACAATTTCATTTATCATCTACTGCGTTTTTGGTTTTTGGGGAACCAAAGAAAAAACATTAGGAACGGGAGTACTAATTGCAGCAGCCATAGGCTTTTTTGACTCAACCATAGGGTGGGAAATTTCGATGTTTTTTAAAGCAAATACGGGCAATCTAAAAAATGATCCATCTATTGGTGTTTGGATTATCACAGTATTAGTTGTTACCGGCCTTGCCGCCTTGTGTGGACTTGCTGGCGGTGGACTTGCAAAAGCAATGAACAGGCCCCCCTCTAAATAAATCCAAATTGAACATCGGAATTTTTACTTACGGAACCCGTGGCGATGTGCAGCCATATATTGCCCTGGCATTGGGGTTAATGGAAAACGGGCATCGGGTAACTATAGCCGCGCCCGAAAATTTTGCTGCATTAATAGAGGGTTTTGGTGTTGCTTTTCACCCGCTTTTCGGGAATGCAGAAGAAGGGATGAATTCGCCGGAAGGACAAAGTGTACTGCGATCCGAAAATACCATCAAATTGATGAAGTATTTTTTTAAAGTACTTCGTGGCATAAAAACACCTTTGCGTAAAAGCTACCTGGACGGGGTTGATAAGGTGGATTTTATCATAGCAAACCTGGCTACGCTCCAAATTACAAGCGCAATTGCCGAAAAACAAAACAAAAAAATTGCCTTTACTTATTTCATGCCGCCGGTTGTTCCGACAGCCGAATTTCCCTTAGCCGACTTTGATTTTCTTAACTTCCCCTGGTATAATAAGCTGACTTATAAATTAGCCTATGCGTTTTATTGGAAATTTATAAAAGAAGAAACCGTCGAATTCAGGGCGGAATTAGGGCTGCCGGTTTTAAAAGAGAGCCTTGTTAGTCACATCGGTAAACAAAAGATATTAGATTTGTATTGCTTAAGCCCGGCATTGATACCGCAACCAAAAGACTGGGATGAACACCATAAAATAACCGGCTTTTTAACTGTTCCCAAACATTATAGGGAAAACCATCCGGCCGATGAAATTTCATCAGCCTTAACCAATTGGCTAACAGCGGGTGAAAAACCAATTTATATCGGCTTTGGAAGCAATGGCATAGGCAACCCGGAGAAGTTTGTAGCTATGTTAAATGACATCCTGACAAAAACCAATGAGCGGATTTTGTTTTGTACGGGCTGGGGAATGTTTGAGAACCTGCGTGTCCACGAAAACCTGTTCGTAACAAAATATGTAAATCACGAAGCAATCCTGCCAAAATGCAAAGCGGGAATATTTCACGGTGGTGCAGGCACATTGGCAGCTATGTTAAGACACAATTTGCCGGTAATCATTATTTCGTTTTACACCGACCAGCCAACCTGGGGTAAAATAATTGAACGAATGAACTTAGGCGTTCATATGCCAGTTAAACAGCTCAATTCAGGAAAACTGTTATCAGCATTGGCGCACGTTCAAACGGACGAACTAAAAAGAAACGCTGCCAAAATTGGTCGGCAAATCAGGAATGAAAATGGACTTGAAAATGCGGTTAATGAAATTGAAAAATATTTTGCTTGAAAATACCACCCCATTTTCACAATCATAAAACACAAAAAAGGGATGATTCTAAATGGAAATTTAAAATCATCCCGTATATTTTCGGTAACCAGGTTTATTTTCCCGGATGCCCGCCTGGGCCACCTTGAGGAAGACCAACCGGTCCGCCTGGTCCACCTTGCGGAGGGCCGCCCGGACCACCCGGACCACCAGGACCCCTGTGTTCTTCAGGTAGTTTAACTTCAGGATGCGATACCCCTCTGTGGCAGGTATAGCAATTTACACCGGTTGTTAGTACCATGCCGAGTGAATCTTTGGTGCCTTTAAAATATTTTGTATTTATTTTGCCCATCATTTTATACATCTCGCAAGCCATATTTTTCTCTGGTTTCGCATCATTGGCAAAGTTCATTTTATTGGTTTGTGCGTCCCTTACATGGCAAAAGTTGCAATGTACGCCTAAAGATGCAGACCAAACATCCATCGTATGGTCAAGTACCCGGTAAGGTACGTTTTTGGGGAACACCTTAAGGTTAACCAATTTTGGTTCTTCGCGTTGCTGCTGTGGCATCGACGCTGCAACACCCAGTGCCATCACGGCAAACAAACCCGCTGTAATTGTTAGTTTTCTGTTAATTAACATAGTTTAAGATTGAAATTTTTATGGTTTAACGTGTATAATATTTTAATGTATGGTATCGCGCCTCAAATAAACATTTTATATTTTTTATAAAAAAGTTTTATAGATATAATCCTTAAAAATATAGATGGAAAGCCAGTTTTGGCCGATGAAACTAAAATTTCATATAGGACCCGTTTTTTACTTCTTTTAGCCTGTTTTTTGATTTTACGATTATCAAAAGAACTCTCTTCCGAAGCAGGGCAATGGCTCAATGGAACGGCTGGGGGAGTAATTGGAGGGTGAATTAAACCGCGACTACTTTGTGTCACCCATAAATTGACGCTAAGTCTGAAAGTTCGAAGGTCGGGAAAGGCCGGAAGAAAAAATTCAAGTTGGTTCAATAAGCAATTCCTAAATCAAACCCGTCGCCCCTTCCATACAATGGTTTTGGTGAGGTGTTTTTGTATCGACAAAAAAGCGATGATAACCAGGTTTGCCATTTGTAGAGGGTGCAGTATAATGTTATAAAATACCTTTTGCCCGGCGGATAAGGAGATCATTACACGGGTAAGGATGATCAGTCCGGTCATGAAAAATATGAGCTGAAAGTTAAGTGTCATGATAACGAGCATTGGCCCGGCAATCAACAGTAAAATGTAAACCAACAAACCAATGACGTTGTAGTTAAAAGCAGCGAGGGCATTTTTGCTGAACCCGCTGAGAGCTGCATGGTAACCTCTGTACATCCTGCAGCTGATCATGCCATTTGCCAGTAAAACCTCCCCGTTATTGCCCGCGATCTTTATTTGCCTCATAATGGCAGCATCTTCCACTATTTGGTCCCTTACCAGTTTGTGCCAGCGGTTTTCCCTGTAAATAGCTGCGTCGAATAGCATAAATTGCCCGCATGCAGTGGCGAAGCCGGCATTTTTTGTAAGGAATACCAGTCGTAACGGCAATAAATTCAGCAACAGGTAATGCAAAAGTGGCACAGTTGTTCTTTCTCCAATGGTAAGCATCTGCTGGTCGGCAAACAAGCTTAATAAACCCAGGTTATATAATTGCATCCGATGAACGGCACTGTTGATAAGACCATTGCTGATATTTTCGTCCGCATCTAAAAATAAAAAAAACTTCCCGTTTGCTTTTTTCGCCAATTGGTGGCAGGCATAATTTTTACCAATCCAGCCTTCAGGCAGTTTACCTCCCTTTATTACGGTGAAACGGGGATGGTTTTGTGCAAATGCCGAGCAAATTGCATTAGTACCATCGGATGAATCATCGTCATAAATTATTACCTCATAGTTTTTATAATCCTGTTGGTGAATTGAGGTGAGCAGTGCCAGTATATTATCTTCTTCATTGCGCGCCGGTATCAATATGGATACCAGATCATCATAAGCCCTGTTTACCCTTGTTAGCTTTGGGTTGGATATAAAATTAAAAACTGTTACTGTAAAGCGCAGTATGATGAAAAATAACGTGATTGAAATAGCGATGATCAATTTATATTTTATTATGGGTAAGCGGAGCTGTCATTATTTTCAAAGATATAATTCCGGTCTGCATTTTTTAAATAAACATGCGCTTGCCCAATGGTTATTTAAAATATCCGCGATACTGTTTTTAACCGCGTAAAAGTACCCGAAAGGATTTTGGTTTTTACTCAGAAAAATAGCGTTAAAACACTTCCCAAATCCCGTAAATACCCTGATCGCTTTGTATTAATAATAATTCAATTTTGGATCATAGAATTCAATAAATAATGACTTGTTTTTTGAATTCTATTTTATCAAAAAAATATTATTACACATTTTAACCATTAAAAACATGAAAAAAATCAACTACTTATTGCTGCTCTCAACAGTTGTAATGCTGTTTGCGGCATCATGCGGCAAAAATGGCGCCCCGGGACCTCAGGGATCAACTGGCCCAACCGGCCCAACTGGACCAACAGGTACTATCGGCCCTGCCGGCGCAATTGGCCCAACAGGTGCTACCGGAGCAACAGGTACTGCCAATGTAATGTATTCTGCCTGGATTACTCCTGCAACGTATGCCAAAACTACAGTTTTCGGGTCTTTTCATTTTGACGCCAATATAGCGGCAACTAAAATAACACAGGATATTTTAGACAAAGGCGCTGTTATTGTGTATGGCAAACTGGATGGCTACGTTACTACAATATGGCCAACAAACCAGGTGAGTCCGTTGCCAATAGTTATTACGTACATGGATGGCAGCTCGGCTGATATCGATACATGGTCGGCCAATGTTACGCTTGGCAATATTGAAATTGATTTAGTATCCAGCTTGAATGCTTACGGCAGCATTTCCAATGCGCACCAGTTCAGGTATGTAATTATTCCAGGCGGTGGCTTAGTGGCTGCAGCCAGGCTACATATTAATCTTAAAGATTATAACCAGGTAAAACAGGCTTTTAATCTGCAGGATTAATTGCTGTTGAATATGGTATGATATGGGGGAAATTTGAAGCTCCCCGAATTGTATCATCTAAAAAGGTGCTATAAAATAAAAACGCCAAAGGTTTCGATCTTTGGCGTTTTGCATTATTACCTATAAAAGATTTGCTAAACATCTCTTTACACGCCAATGAATTTTTATTGCCTTAAAATGCGTATTTTTGTGCGATTTTTTGCATAGCCGGAATTTACTTTTAGCCAAAGCTTTAATTTTTATCGAATCCCAGCTATACATTAATTTTCAAAAAATATTATGTTAGAGAAATTAGAAGCGATATTTCAGCGCTGGAAAAATGTTGAAACCGAATTGAGCAGCCCCGATGCTATGGCTGATATGAAGCGTTTTGCCCAGTTAAATAAAGAATATAAGGATCTTGCCAAGGTTGTGGATGAGTACAATATCTACCGCAACATTATGAGTAATATTGATAGCAACAAAGAGATCTTAGCCACCGAAAAAGACGAAGAATTCCGCGAAATGGCCAAGGCCGAATTGGATGAATTACTGGTTAAACAGGATGAAATGGAAGAGGCTATCCGCTTAATGCTGATACCGAAAGATCCGGAAGACTCAAAAAATGCAATTATTGAGATCCGTGGCGGCACTGGCGGCGACGAAGCAGCATTATTTGCAGGCGACCTTTACCGGATGTACATGCGCTATTGCGAAAAACGTGGCTGGAAAACCGAATTGGTTGACTATACCGAAGGTACATCTGGCGGCTACAAGGAAATTGTGTTTAATGTTAATGCTGAGGACGCCTATGGAAATTTAAAATACGAATCGGGTGTACACCGGGTTCAGCGCGTGCCTGATACCGAAACACAGGGGCGGGTGCATACTTCCGCCGCTACAGTTGTAGTATTGCCGGAAGTTGACGAGTTTGACATCGACCTGCAGGTAAGCGATATCCGCAAAGATCTATTTTGCGCATCCGGACCGGGCGGGCAGTCGGTTAACACTACTTATTCCGCAGTAAGGTTAACGCACATTCCCACAGGAATAGTGGCCCAATGCCAGGACCAGAAATCGCAGTTGAAAAACTATGATAAGGCTTTGCAGGTGTTGCGCTCGAGGGTTTATGAGATGGAACTGCAAAAGCACCTCGAAATAACCTCCAAAAAACGCAAAACGATGGTCTCTACCGGCGACCGCTCTGCTAAAGTGCGTACCTATAATTACCCACAGGGGCGCCTTACTGAACACCGTATCGGCTTAACTATTTACAACCTGCCTGGCGTATTGAACGGCGATTTACAGGAAATTATGGAAGCCTTGCAATTTGCTGAAAATGCAGAGAAGCTGAAAGAGGGCACTGTTGCGTAAATAGGTTATCATCTAAAATTAACGTATATTGTTTATATCAAATAGGCCTCCGGAAGGAGGCCTATTTTTTTTAAATCCCATAAGGATGGTCGGTTGTTAGGAAGAAACAGACCCTCAAATACGTTATGATTCTTATTTTGAAAACTTTCAATGACCAAATACGTTATCTTAGATGCATCCTAATCATTCAACAATGTCAGCCTCAAAAATCTTTGCTCCCTATGCTATTATCCGCTCTTTTCTGCGCTGTATTGTTTTGTTATTTCTTTTGCAACTGCAAACAAGCCTTAGGGCAGATGCCCAGTCTTCTGTAAGCTTTCCCCTCAGGCTAAGTGCAAACAAAAAATATCTGTCCGATCAAAAAAACAAACCTTTCCTTATTAAAGAAATATCGGCCTGGGGATTGATCCAGGCATTATCAGTAACGGACGAGGCCGCATTTATTGATAGTGTAAAACGCAGGGGCTTTAATACGCTTTTGGTAAGTATTATTTCTTTTGATACCAGGTTTGCCGGTAATCCGCCCAACTGGCAGGGTATCCCGCCATTTAAAACACAATGGGATTTCTCAACATACAATGCCGCTTATTTTAATCACGCTGACAGGTTTTTGCGAATGGCTAAAGCAAAAGGTATGCTGGTACTGCTGGTGCCCTGCTACCTGGGCTATAAAGGCGACCGCAACCAGGGTTGGTGGGGGCAATTGCTTAGCCCTAATAATAATGTTGCTAAAAGCCGGACTTACGGGCAATTCCTCGGGAAACGCTATAAGGACTTTACCAATATTATTTGGGTGGCAGGTGGCGATAACAAAGGCGATAGTGCGCTTTACAGCCATATGGACAACATTATAAAGGGAATTAAAGAATGGGACAAACACCATTTATGGACCGGTCATTTTGAGTCGGCGCAGGGGACGAACTGGTCATCGGGAAACAAGCTGTATTCAAAATATATGGATCTTGATGGCCTGTATGATTTTACCGAATCGGCACTTGGAAAAGATGCACCCCAGTATAAAACGGAACTCGGCCATTATGGAAAGGGTAAAATGATTTTCCAGCTGGACCAAAGCTATGAACACGATATACCGCATGGCGAAGACAATGAAAACCCGCAGTGGATCCGCCGCAAAAATTATGATGGCCTGCTTAGCGGATGTGCCGGAACCAGTTTTTGTCCGGGGCAAAAGGATAACCGGGAGTATGTGCTTACCAATTGGCAGCCGCTGATGAATACCGAAGGCATGGCGCAAATGCTGAACTGTTTTAAAGTATTCGGGTCGCGCCGGTGGCAGGGCCTTATACCTGATACAAGTAAAAGGATAATAACCGATGGCCGCGGCAAATTCGGAACAATTGACTATGTATGTGCCGCGCAGACGGTCAGCCACAGCATTTTTATGGCTTATCTGCCTGTTGGCGGTGTGTTAACGCTAAATTTGAAAGCTTTTAATATTAAGAAGATCAAGGCATGGTGGTATGATCCGCGAAACGGAAAAGCCTGGTTGATCGGCAAATTTGAAGCCCGGGGTATAAAAAAGTTTTCGCCCCAAACCAGTGAAGACTGGCTGCTTGTAATTGATAATGCAGCATTAAACCTGCCTGCTCCGGGGAAGTAAGGCTAAAACATTCACCTTATTGCTCAATTCAATGTGAGTTCGAGATAAGAATTGGAAAACATTGCAATATGCCCCATCGGGGCTACCGCTTTGTAGAAACCAAATAACAAGGATAATTGCCACGTCAGTGGCTACCCTTCGCGAATTGGGTAGCCACTGACGCGGCAAAAATAAAGCTTGAATAAGGTGCTACAAAGCGGTAGCCCCGATGGGCAAAGGTTTTTCTTATCCCGAACTTACGCTTCTTTACTGCATTTGCCCGGCGGAAATAATCATTCAAATACCTGTATCTTTTTCTTTAGTAGTGATACATCACAACTCTGCTATATTCATTTCCAGGTTAATATCCTATTATTTACCATCATAATAAAATCCATCAAGAAAGCTCATCTCCAATAATATAGGACAAATGTCCCATTGAAAATTCTATACGTTTTATGTTATTTTATGAAGGAACCTTCACAGTTTAAGCGCCGGCGCTTTTCTATCTAAAAGCCGGAATATTTGAGCTGACTATAGATTGCATTCAAGGTTTTGTTGTATAAAATTTAAAATATGCCGCAATTCTTACAAAAACATAAACCACATCAGGTTTTGCTATTGGTTACCTTTCTGGGCGTGCTGTTTTTAGGCATTATGGCATTTATAGTGCCGCCAGGAGCAGACCCAGACCCATGTTGGGGGTTTTTGGTGATGCACAGCATGGAACAGGGCCATCATTTTAATTTATTAATAAGCCCCGACCCTTTAAATATAGCAAAAGACCAGGTTCAGTTTTTATCCTGGTGGTCGCCCGGCCAGTATCTTTTTCCGTATCTTTTTAAAACCTTGTTAAAAATTGACACAGGTCATGCGGTGGCCCTAACTATAGGCTGCTGTAATATAATTGGGTTGGCCGGTTATTACAAATTATTTAAAAAACTGGGCTTTACGTCATGGGTGGCAGCAATCAGCACGGCGTTTATAGCGAGTCAGCTGTTTTTCTTTATATCGTTTGTTTATTATTTGGGTGGCGAAGTATTGCTTTTTGCCTTTATGGGTTGGTTTTTATATGGATGTTTCAGCTTTGAGAAAGTAAACTGGCGGGTTTTAGTGTTTGTTTTTTTAGTTCTTTTTATTGGCTTTTTTTCAAAATCATCCTTTTTGTGGATGTACATGGCGGGTGTGGGCTGTATTTGGATCAATATCTCCAGCAATGAAACAGCCATCCTGACAGGCGAGATCAATCGGAGTACTTTGCCTTCGCGGGATTTTGAAAAAAGAATCGGCGTATGGTTTAGAAACGGATTGTTGCTGGCCATCCCGGTAATTGCAGCTTTTGTAATAATTTGCATTTTTTATCTTTCAAAAGGCCCAAACCCCATGAGTGCCGGAGGGCAAACCTTGATCCGACCGGAAACCTTTGGTTTTCCATTGGCATCACCAATGCTCTCCGGTATTTCAATTGATGAATTTACCGATGGGTTGATCTATCAGCCTGACGGGTCCAAAATTGCCTATCAACTGGCGGTTTTTGTTATGGCTGCGTTTGCATTTTGCAGTTTGGCCTTCGCATTTTTTCTTCCACGGTTTTCCCCGGACAACAAGTATCTCATGGCATTTTTTGTTTTCTATGCTTGTGCTGTGATTTTTTTTAGTTACGTGTACCTGAAACAAACGGCAATTTCATACGAGGGGCGGCATTTTCGGATTGTCGGGTTATTGTTTCTGCCCGGCTTTGTGCATCTCCTTTACAAAACAAAAATCACCAGGTTGCTTTTTTTTATTTTATGGGGATTTTTTCTTTTTAAGGGCTATAGCTATTTTAATGCTGAAATTAAAGCAAATAAAGCCGCTGCGAGGGGAAACTCAGGCATAAGCCAGCAGTTGTACGACAAAAAAGCCTTGGATGAAATAGTAAAGCTTGATCGTAACCATCATAATGATGCTGTTTTTGTTGTTATGAGTTCGGACATTGCTGCGGAAATAATTAATAACCGTGTTATTACGCTCGATTCGGAAAGTATGGACAGCAAGGGTCTTTCAAAAATGAGATTTGCCGCTAAAAGTGGTCCGCTTTATATCCTCATGCCCAGCGAATATTTAGCAAATGGTATTGAGCACGCGATAATAAAAAGTTTTACAGGCTATCACCAGTTTTCATTTAAACAATTGAGTGAAGATTATTACTTGTATTTTGCAGAAAATTAGACCTGACGATCAATTTAATTCACCTCTCAATCAGAATCGGGTCAACTTTGTCTATATAAATCAAATAACTATTTCCCACCCCTCATATAATCCTTAACTTTGCGCCTCTATAATTTACAAGCTTATGCAATATGATGTTATCGTAATCGGTTCGGGTCCTGGCGGCTATGTTGCTGCTATACGTTGTGCCCAACTGGGTTTAAAAACTGCTATCATTGAAAAATATAATACATTAGGAGGTACCTGCCTTAATGTGGGCTGTATCCCTTCAAAGGCATTGCTCGATTCATCAGAGCATTACCATAATGCCGCACATACATTTAAAACACATGGCATTAACCTTGATAATTTAAAGGTTGATTTCGGCCAGATGATAAAACGTAAGCAGGAAGTTGTTGCTGCTAACACCAGCGGCATTGCGTACCTGATGAAAAAGAATAAGATCGATACCTATTATGGTATCGGTTCATTTAAAGATAAAAATACGATCAATATAAAAAAGACAGATGGTACCGATCAGGAGATCACAGGTAAAAATATCATTATAGCCACCGGTTCAAAGCCTTCAAGCCTGCCGTTTTTAAAAGTTGATAAAAAACGCATTATCACCTCTACAGAAGCATTAACTCTGACAGAAATACCAAAACATCTGGTGCTGATAGGTGGTGGGGTTATAGGTTTGGAGCTTGGTTCGGTTTATACGCGTCTGGGTTCAAAAGTTTCCGTAATTGAGTTTATGGATTCCATTATCCCAACTATGGACAAGGGCCTGGGGAAAGAACTGCAGAAAGTACTGCAAAAAATAGGCATCGAATTTTACCTGGGGCATAAGGTTACCGGCGTTGCCGTAAAAGGCAAGGAAGTAACTGTAACTTTTGATGACCCTAAAGGCGAAAAGAGAGAGTTGAAAGGCGATTATTGCCTGGTTGCAGTTGGTCGTATTGCCTATACCGATGGTTTGGGTCTGGATAAAATTGGCATCACCGTTGAAGAACGCGGGCGCAAGATCACGGTTAATGACCATTTGGAAACCAGCGTGAAAGGCGTTTATGCCATCGGTGATGTGATTAGGGGCGTCATGCTTGCCCATAAGGCCGAAGATGAAGGCACATTGGTTGCGGAAATTATTGCCGGCCAAAAACCACATATTGATTATAACCTGATCCCCGGTGTAGTTTATACCTGGCCGGAAGTTGCCGCCGTTGGCCAAACCGAAGAACAACTAAAAGAAAAAGGCATAAAATATAAAACAGGTTCGTTCCCTTTCAAAGCCAGCGGGCGCGCCCGTGCAAGTGGCGACCTTGACGGTTTTGTAAAAGTATTGGCAGATGCTGCAACGGATGAAATATTGGGCGTGCACATGATAGGTCCCCGCGCCGCCGACATGATTGCCGAGGCTGTGGTTGCTATGGAATATCGCGCATCAGCCGAAGATATAGCACGGATGAGCCACGCACACCCGACCTATACCGAAGCTATGCGTGAGGCTTGCCTGGCCGCTACAGAGAACAGGGCGATCCATATTTAATTTCACAATATCATACTCAGTTTTTCTATTCAATTGAGTTAATTTAATGCACATTTATAAAAAATGTGCATTTTTTTTTTACGATTTCCCATATTTTTTTGTGCTGTATTTTTGCCTGTGCACATAGCTCATTTACAATTATTTAAGTTTTGCGGGCAAGGTAATTGTGTTATTGTTTCAAAATATTTCGTTATAAGCAACAATAATTTACTGTAACTAAAAGGAAAATTAAAATCTTTTTTGGTAAATAAAATAATCAAAATGTGATAACTATCACATTTTTTTGCTATAAAGTAAATATTTTAATAAATGGGTAAAACGATTGGCCCTAAATCACTTTTCGTCTTTTTTTGTGTTAAAAGAAAAATATTTCGTTTAACGTAACCCCCTCATTGTTAATTCGTATACACTTTCAAGTCGCTGTGATAGTGTTGCTGTGTGAAAAAAAAGTATTGATTTTGCAGGCCCACTTGCAGCAATTATCAAAAAATATTTGCTATGAAAAAGTTTCGACACTCTCACGAAACCTGGGTTGTAAGTTTGGTTTTAATCGGTTTAACATTTAAAGGCGCGCATCCCGGTAAAAAACGATTGAATATATTTTTATTCACATGTATTTTACTTTGTTTGAATGCAGCACAAACTATTGCAGCAACTACTTATGACTGGACAGGCGCATCCAGTACAAGCTGGACCCCCCCCGGCAACTGGAAGGTAGGCGGTGTTGTGCAAACAATTAACTATCCGGGAAAGTCAGTAACTGACATAGCTCAGATAGGCGTAACTTATACATTTGCCACCCAGCCAGTCTTAAATGCAGGAACCTCACCTACAATAGCCAGTCTTACGTTCGGCACAAAAAGTACCGCAACACTAACGGTGAACAGTGGTTATATACTCACAGTAACCGGCAGCATAACGCAAAACCCAAGCAATAGCAGTTATGGCACTTTTACAACAACGCTTGCCGGGACAGGCGCGATAAGCTGTGCCTCGGTCAACGTAGGGGATAACAGCACGTTCCCACCGCTACTGGCCAATAACTTTCTTAGTTTAGTTTCAACCATCGCCAGTTTACAGGTTACGGGGAACGTTACGGTTAATTCAACAAGTTATGGTTTGCTTTTAAGCCTTGGCTTTAACAATGCCGCATTTTTTCATTGCAGGGAGGCACTACTGCAATAGGAGGCACGATATTGACAGCTAATACAGTCTCTGGGATAGCTGCCGCTGCGGCCCCGACTTTTAGTATTGATATGCCAACGGGTTCGTCACAAACCCCGGTGTTACAGCTATCAAATACTGCGGCTATAAATACGTCAAGTGTAGCCTCTTCAATAGATTTTTATAATAATACCGGGGGAACCGGCACCTGTACCGTTGATTATGTTAATAGCACTGGTACAACCCAAACGGTGTACACCGACAACACAGCTGCCTTAAGCAGCAGCCCCGATGTTTATCAATACCTTCAGCTTACAGGTTCGGGTTCACAAACATCCAACAGCGGAAATTTAACGGTAGCTCAGGATGTTACCAGTTCATCATCAGCGGTGTATTTAAATACAAATAATCCAACTGTTACCGTAGGCGATAGCTGGACAAACAGCGCCAATGTAACCCAGGGAAGCGGGAACATAACTGTTTCAAACGCATTACAAAACACCGCCGGTACATTTCAGCTCGGCACCGGGAACTTAACAACCAGCACCCTGCAAAACAGCGGCGGAACGGTTGCAGGCGGGTCGGGCCCCGGGGTTGTCACCGTTAGTGGTACCTTTCAAAATAATGGCGGCACTTTTCAATGCGGAGCGGAGAATGATTACTTTAATGGTTTATATCAAAACACCTCAACTTTTACTGCCGGCACCGGCACCGTTTATTTCAATGGCCCGGCAGCACAAACCTTGTCGGACCTTAGCGCATCGGGTACACAGTTTAACAATGTAAGTTTCAGCGGCACTTCGCTTGCAAACGCCAAAACGATGTCGGGATCAGGCGGCTTTGCCGTATCAACAACAGGCGTTTTGTATATGGTTGGCAGTACTACAAAATTGGATGCGGGCGGAGTACTGACACTTAAGTCAAACAGCACAAGCTCTGCAACGGTTGCGGCTATTACTTCAGGCTCAACGATTATAAACAGTGTAAAAGTACAGCGATATATCACCGGCGGATCGGGTTACCGTGGTTACCGTTTAATTTCGTCACCGGTTTATTCGGCCACGGTTAGTTCAAACAATGTTTTCAGCATAAATTATTTGCAAAACAGCGTTTGGCTTACAGGCGCTTCGGGTGGTGGTTTTAATAAGACGGGCAGCCCTACACTTTATTTATACCGCGAAGATCAGATACCATCAAACACTACTTTTATCAGCGGAAATTTTGAAGGGATAAGCGCCATCAATAATAGCCCTACATATAACTATTCAGTTACCGGAGCAGGTACATCGGGAACTTTTTATCTTCCTGTTGGCAATGGGGTAATGTTTTTCT
>Ga0316224_1000981_pt1 | contig 34880 bp, 28 predicted proteins | sample TBH18013metaG_FD_206254 | JGI IMG/M metagenome (GOLD analysis project Ga0316224, IMG submission 206254) | Freshwater microbial communities from Trout Bog Lake, Wisconsin, USA - TBH18013 | ecosystem: Environmental > Aquatic > Freshwater > Lake > Hypolimnion/Profundal zone | place: USA: Wisconsin... | reverse complement strand
AATGTTGCCTGTATGTTTATGGCAGTTACTATATTACTGTTCATCTTTTTAAAGGTGTCTTCGGCCTATAAAAAGCGTCCGGGTAAAGCACCCAAGGGTTTGCAGTCTTTCCTGGAGCCGCTGATATTATTTGTGCGTGATGACATTGCCTTACCAAATATCGGCGTAAAGCATGCAAAATACCTCCCGTTATTACTGACTATTTTCTTTTTTATCCTGTTGAATAATCTTTTGGGTATGGTACCGTTCTTTCCGGGCGGTTACAATCTTACAGGTAATATAGCCGTAACCCTTGTGTTGTCGGTAATTATATTTTTTGTGGTTAACCTTAATGGCAATAAACATTACTGGAGGCACATATTTGTACCCAATCCATGGTGGTTGTTTTTTATTATGATCCCGGTTGAAATTGTAGGTATCTTCACAAAGCCAATAGCATTGATGATTCGTTTGTTTGCTAACATCACTGCCGGGCACATTTTAATATTAAGCTTAATATCGCTGATCTTTATTTTTAAAACCATTTGGGTTTCGCCTGTATCCATTGTTTTTGTAGTGTTTATGGATGCTATTGAATTATTGGTGGCATTTCTGCAGGCTTATATTTTCACCTTGCTTTCAGCCTTATTTATCGGCATGGCAACTGAAGAGCACCATACCGAACACACTGAAATTTTGTAATTAATTATCTATAATATATACACGTTTAAATTTAAAACACAATGACTGGAATGATTGGAATGGGTGTGGTTTTAGCTCAGGCAGCTGGAGTACACGGTAGCCTTGGTGGCCTTGGCGCTGGTTTAGCAGCTATTGGCGCTGGTATTGGCATTGGCCAGATCGGTGGTAAAGCTGTTGAGGCTATTGCCCGTCAGCCCGAAGCTATTTCTAAAATCCAACTTAACATGATCATCGCAGCTGCCCTTGTTGAAGGTGTGGCCTTGTTTGCGGTGGTAGTTGCAGCTTTCTTTTAGAAAAAAGCATAAAAATAACCCGGAGCGGTTGGCGCCGGGTTGTTTTTAAATTTGATTTATTTATTATTTAAAATATTCTGAATTATGGATTTAGTTACTCCTCAGATTGGTTTAGTTTTTTGGACTACACTTTGTTTTGCGATACTACTATTTATACTGGGTAAATATGCCTGGAAACCCATCTTAGCTGCTGTTTCGGAGCGCGAGCAATCAATTGAAGATGCGCTGTCGAGAGCCGAGGCTGTTAAAGAAGAAATGGCCCGCTTAACCGGCGAGAACGAAACATTGTTAAAACAAGCACGTGCTGAACGCGATGCCATTTTATCTGAAGCAACTAAGGTAAAAAACCAAATTATCGGCGATGCGAAAACTTCCGCACAAAAAGAAGGCGCACGTCAGATAGAACTTGCCCGTCAGGAAATTAATAACCAGAAATTGATAGCGATTGCTGATGTTAAAAACCAGGTAGCTTCACTTTCATTGGAAATTGCCGAAAAAATATTACGCAAACAGTTTGAAGACCAGAAGAAACAGGATGAACTGGTTAAGGACTTATTAAGAGACGTGAAATTGAGTTAATATCGGATTTCGGATGTTCGATTTCGGATTTATTTAAAGCGATAGTCGAACGTCCAAAATGATAACAATCCGAAATTGAAATTCCGAATTCCGAAATAAAAAAAAATGTCAGAATTAACAGTAGCAGCCAGGTACGCCAAATCATTGATCGATCTTGCCCAGGAACAAAATGTGGTTGAGGTGATAAAGAATGATATGGAGCTTTTTCATCATACTTTAAAAGCTAATCCCGAATTAAAGGCGGTGTTAGCCAACCCTATCGTATCCCACTCCAAAAAGATCAATATACTTGAAGAGGTGTTTTCTAAAAAAGTGAACAAGGTAAGCATTGCTTTTTTTAAGCTGATGGTGAATAAAAGCCGTGGCGATGTATTATATGCAACGGCCAATGAGTACATCAACCTTTACGATTTTAAAGAGCATATTATAAAAGCTACTGTGGTGTCTGCTACAGCTTTGTCTGACGTCAATCAGAAAAAAATGATTGCTGATATACAAGCTGCTACCGGCGGTACAGTAAAATTGGAAGCAAAAGTCGATCCTAAATTAATTGGCGGCTTTGTTTTAACTGTTGGCGACAGGCAGGTAGACACCAGCATAGCCAGTGATTTAAGAAAATTGAAAAAAGAATTTGCCCAAAGGGTAATTACTAATTAAAACTAAAACCCTAATAAATTAAAAAATGGTAGAGGTAAGACCAGACGAAGTATCAGCAATTTTGCGTCAGCAATTGGCCGGCTTCAAGTCAGAATCTGAATTAGAAGAAGTGGGTACTGTGCTCCAGGTGGGCGATGGTATCGCACGTGTTTACGGATTAACAAAAGTACAATCGGGTGAGCTGGTTGAGTTTGGTACCGGGTTACAGGGTATTGTACTTAACCTTGAAGAAGACAACGTAGGTGTGGTTTTGCTTGGTAAGTCTGATGATATAAAAGAAGGTGATACCGTTAAACGTACCAACAGGATTGCTTCTATTAACGTAGGCGAAGGTATGCTTGGCCGTGTTGTTGATACATTGGGCAATCCTATTGACGGTAAAGGTCCAATTAAAGGTCAAACTTATGAAATGCCACTGGAGCGTAAAGCGCCAGGTGTAATTTACCGCCAGCCGGTAACCGAGCCTTTGCAAACAGGTATTAAAGCTATCGACGCAATGATCCCTATCGGTCGCGGACAACGCGAGCTGGTAATCGGTGACCGTCAGACAGGTAAAACCGCTGTTTGTATCGATACCATTATCAATCAAAAAGAATTTTATGAAGCCGGCAAGCCGGTGATTTGTATATATGTTGCCTGCGGTCAAAAAGCATCAACCGTTGCAAACATTGTTCGTACACTTGAGGAAAAAGGCGCTATGCCGTTTTCTATCATTGTTGCGGCCAATGCTTCCGACTCTGCTACAATGCAGTTCTTTGCGCCGTTTGCTGGTGCAGCAATCGGTGAGTACTTCCGTGATACTGGTCGCCCGGCATTGATCATTTATGATGACCTTTCAAAACAAGCTGTTGCTTACCGTGAGGTATCATTATTATTGCGTCGTCCACCGGGCCGTGAGGCTTATCCGGGTGACGTGTTTTACTTGCACAGCCGTTTACTTGAACGTGCCGCTAAAATAAGCCAGAATGATTCTATTGCCCAGGCAATGAATGACCTGCCTGAGTCAATCAGGGGTATTGTAAAGGGTGGCGGTTCATTAACTGCATTGCCTATCATCGAAACACAAGCCGGTGACGTATCAGCTTATATCCCAACCAACGTAATTTCAATTACCGACGGACAGATATTCCTTGAATCGAACTTGTTTAACGCAGGTGTACGCCCTGCCATTAACGTAGGTATTTCGGTATCACGTGTAGGTGGTAACGCGCAGATCAAATCAATGAAAAAAGTTGCCGGTACTTTGAAGCTTGATCAGGCGCAATACCGTGAGCTTGAAGCTTTCTCGAAATTCGGATCAGACCTTGATGCATCAACCAAAACTGTGCTGGATAAAGGTGCACGTAACGTTGAAATATTAAAACAAGGGCAATATGCACCTGTAACAGTTGAAAAACAAGTTGCTATCATATACCTTGGCACTAAAAACCTGATGCGTAATGTACCGGTAAACAAGATCAAAGAATTTGAAAACGAATTTACCAGTCAACTTGAAGCACGTCATCCTGAAGTTTTAGCTGCCCTTAAAGCAGGTAAATTTGATGACCAGATAACCGGCGTACTGGAAACAGTTGCCAAGGAAATGACCGGGAAATACTAATTTAGATGTGAGATATGAGATGTGAGTTTTGAGATAAATACTCACATTTTATAGAGATAAAAAAACATAGAGTATTGGGTATTTGAATAATTGAGATGAAAATCTCAAATCTCAAATCTCAAATCTCAAATCTCAAAAAATGGCTAATTTAAAAGAAGTAAGAAACAGGATAAAATCCGTTAGTTCAACGCAGCAGATCACCAAAGCCATGAAGATGGTTTCGGCAGCTAAGCTGAAACGGGCTACAAACGCGATTGTGCAATTACGCCCTTATGCCAATAAGCTTAAAGGCTTATTAGCAAGTTTGTCGGCAAGTCTTGAAGATGGATCATCTCCCTTTTTGGTGGAACGTGAACCTAATAAGGTATTGGTTATAGTAGTATCATCCAATCGTGGGTTGGCTGGGGCATTTAATGCCAACGTTATCAAAACCGCTAATAACCTGATCGCAGAGAAATACATGAATCAGCTGAGAGCCGGTAATGTTTCCATTGTTGCTATCGGGAAAAAAAGCCAGGAATACTACCAAAGGCGTAAGTACAACGTTATTGGCAACAATAATGACCTGTACCTCGACCTGAACTTTGAGAATGCTGCTAAAATTACCGAAAGCATTATGCAAGGCTTCTTAGATGGCGATTATGATCGTGTTGAACTGGTTTATAATCAATTTAAAAACGCAGCTATGCAAATATTAGTTGCTGAACAATTGATCCCGGTGCCGAAAATTGAAGTCAAAAAAGAAACCAAAGCTGCCCAGATCGACTACATCCTTGAGCCATCACAGGAGTTGATAGTGGAGCAGTTAATACCAAAAAATATCAAAATTCAGTTATACAAAGCGGTATTGGATTCAAATGCATCCGAACACGGCGCACGTATGACGGCAATGGACAAGGCTACCGAAAATGCTGGCGAATTATTGAAAGCACTTAAACTTTCGTATAACCAGGCACGCCAGGCAGCCATTACCACTGAGCTTACTGAAATTGTGAGCGGCGCGGCAGCGTTGTCGAGCAATTAAGTCGGGTCAGCAGGTTTAAAATCATTTTATATAAACAAAGGCGGTTGGATTTTATCCGGCCGCCTTTTTGCTTATAATTGATTTGAGCCATCTTCGGAGTCGCCTGCTCAGCTTATTTTGCTTCCGTCTGATTTCTGCGATATTAAAATCACGGTTTATGATAGCAAGGTCGGCCTGCTTTTGAGGTATCATTATTTCAGGGTGTATTATTTCGCCGATTTCCGTTAGGGGAATATTGGCATACAGGCTTGCTTCATCCATGGTATGGGTGGCGTTGGCGGAAAAGCCAATGTTTGAGATCAGGTTATCGTTTGGAATAATCACCAGACCGTTATTGAAAAAATTAGCAAAGTCAAGCGGATAGGCCCAGGAGTTAATATTACCTGATTTTACCTGTTTGAAAATATTTGCCCAGCATTCGGCAACTATAGGGTCGGTATAAATGCTTTGCATTTGATCCTCCACGTTATCACTATCATATTTGTTAAGGGTTACATCATAGTCGTCCCAAACCCTTTTCCAGCTGGCCCAGCCCCAAACATGCGTCCTGTTCGAAAAATAATAGCTTGCCTCTCCCCATTTTTTACCCAGTTGCAGGTTGCATCCGCTAATATGCCTGATCCGTGTATCACGCCGGTATTTGTCTAATAAAGTATCACAAAATCTGAAAAAGCTGTTGGCTGGCAAACAATCATCCTCCAAAACTATACCTTCTTCTTCGTGACTAAAAAACCAATTTATTGCAGCCGATACGCCGTATTTACAACCTGTATTGTCTTCCCTGAAATATGTTTTTACTTCGCAATCCCAATCAATTTTATTGACTATTTCTCTCGTTTCATTACACAGTGTTTTATCATTCGTAAAACCTGGTCGGGGGCCATCTCCTGCGATATAGAATCGTTGGGGTTTAGCGGCTCTTATCTGTTCAAATACTCGCCGGGTAGGTTCAGGCCTGTTGAATACAATAAATAATACAGCTGATTTAGTTTGATACGGAGCTTTAGTAAATTGCGGCATGATTTACAAAGTTTGTGTTTGTTAATTAAAATTCAGCTCAAAAAAAGCAATAAAATAATATGGCAAGGTAACAATTTAGATGTGTAGCGTTCGTTCCATTTATTACGTAGTGTAATATAGAACAACAAATACCCGATAATTTGTACATCGAACTATTCCTTATTTTAATTGCCTATGCTTAAGAAAATATTGGGTTTAACCCCTGCTTACGTAAATAAAGTTGCTATTTGCTGTATCGTAAAAGATGAAAACCGCTATTTGCATGAATGGATTGAACATCATTTGAAAATTGGTGTAAGCTGTTTTTATGTATTTGATAACGGGTCGAAGATACCGGTTGCGGATACTTTAGGCGATTATATAGAAAAGGGGATTGTAAAGGTGGAGCCGTTGGCCGGCAAAGGAATGCAAATGGTGGCCCATGAGCGCTGTTTAGCCAATCATGGGAAGGAATGCCAATGGATAGCATTTATTGATGCAGATGAATTTATTGTGCCTAAAACCTTAACAGGCAATTTACCCGAGTTTATGTCAGCTTATGAAAAATTTGGCGGATTAGGGATTAACTGGCTTGTATTTGGTTCAAACGGACATTTGGAAAGGCCTGAAGGGCTTCAAACCGAAAGCTATACCAGGCGGACATCTAAAACACATGTTGTAAATAATCATATAAAAACTATTGTACAGCCCAAATATGTAAAGCGCGTGCCGTTGGATCCGCACCATTTTGTTTTTAAAAAAGGAAAATTTTCTGTGAATGAGAATTTTGAACGTTTAACAGGGCCCAGGGTTACACATACTTCAAATAAAATGCAGCTCAACCATTATTTTTTGCGCTCTTTAGAAGATTACAAAGAAAAACTGGAAAGAGGGAGAGCTGACGCCGGTTTAGCCAGAAAGCTGGAAGAATTTTTTGAACTGGACAAAGAAGCAAATTTAATTACCGACGAAAATATTTTAGAATTAAGAATGCTGTTAAATGATGCTGGTTAGCTGGTAAATGTTTGCATGTCAATTAGTCTTCTGTACAAACCATTGTTGCCAATTAATTTTTGGTGGTCTCCCTGCTCAACAATTTTACCATATTCCAATACGACTATGATATCTGCGTTTTGAATGGTGCTAAGGCGATGGGCAATGATGAGGGAGGTGCGGTTTTTCATCAGGTTATTCAAAGCATCCTGTACCAGTTTTTCCGATTCAGTATCTAAAGCCGATGTAGCTTCGTCCAGCAGCATGATCGGTGGATTATTTAATACTGCCCTGGCGATACAAATCCGCTGTCGCTGCCCACCTGATAGTTTTGTACCACGGTCGCCAATATTTGTTTGATAGCCATTTTCAGCCTCTAAAATAAAATTATGGGCATTGGCAATCCTCGCAGCCGCTTCTACCTGTTCAAGAGTAGCATCGTTTTTACCGAAGGCGATATTGTTAAAAATCGTGTCGTTAAAAAGAATAGACTCCTGGTTAACAATTCCCATCAGCGATCTGAGTGAATCTGCTTTAACCTTTTGGATGTTTTTGCCATCTACCAATATTTCACCGGATTGCGGTTCCATAAACCGGGGGATCAAATCCATGAGTGTTGACTTGCCACCGCCTGAAGGGCCAACCAACGCAACCGTTTTACCTTTGGGCACAGTTAAATTGATGTCCGATAAAACCACCTTTTCCTGGTAAGCAAAGGAGACGTTATTGAATTCGATGCTGTCGCTAAAACCGGAAAGTGCAATTGCGCCTGGTGCATCAACAATTAATGGTTTTTCGTCGATGAGCGCCAATACTCTTTCGCCGGCGGCAATCCCCTGATGAATATTGCTGAATGAATCGGAAATAGCTTTCGCCGGCCGCATTACCTGTGAAAATAATGCTATATAAGTAATAAATTCAGGAGCACTCAGCGTAGAAGTATTGTTCAATACCAGGTGGCCACCGTATAAAACAATACCTGCAACCATAGTTACGCCAAAAAATTCGGAAACCGGTGAGGCCAGTTGCTGGCGTTTTGCCATCGACCGGGTAATGGACGAGTATTTGGTGTTTTCTTTATCGAACCTGTTTTTTATAAACCCGGTTGCATTAAATGCTTTAATAATTTTTATGCCCGACAGCGCTTCGTCCAGATAACTTATCATGTTGCCATAGGTTTGCTGTGAGGCTATCGCCTGTTGCTTAAGCCGCTTGACAATCCGGGAAATTACAAATGCTGATATGGGGATTATTAATAGTGAAAAAAAGGTAAGGCTTGGTGATATTATAAACAACCATCCAAGGTATGCGATAAGTGTTAACGGCTCTTTAAAAACAACCTGCAATGTGCCTGTTACTGAATATTGCACCACCTGCACATCCGAAGCGATTTTTGAAATAATATCGCCTTTTCGTTCATTATTAAAATAGGCTAAATGAAGGTTCATTACATTATTAAATACCGAACGCCTGAAATTGAGCAGTGTGTGTACCCGCAAATTTTCCATAATGCGCTGGGATAGGTAGCGAAAAAGGTTGCCTACCAACGCCGATATAATAATGGCTGCACATACAAATTTTAAAGCACCCCATGCACCATGATTATTTATCATGTATTGTACATAGTAATTAAACGTATGCATTATATCATGAATAGGCGGTTTGGGGCCAAGTGCTTTAACAATGCCTCCTGATTGCTTGCCTGAAAAAAGTGTTTGCAGCAATGGGGCGAGCAAGGCAAGATTTAGCGTACTGAATATTACGGCAAGTATGGTTGTGAAAATATATGGGATGGCAAATTTTTCAATTGGTTTTGCAAAGGATAGAAGCCGGAAGTATGTCTTCATTAATGGATTAAATAAAAGCACAAAGCTAACAGTAATTAGTTAATTACCATTATAGCCTTGCTTGCAAACGTGAACAATATAAATGATTTTCAAATGTGTTTTAACCTATATGCCCGGCAATAATTGAAGTACCGTTTGCCATACTTTATCTAAGCTGACACCCGAAATACACGGGTATGGTATATTCTCTGCGGTTTTAAATTTGCAATCCCAGTTGCAGTTGTAGCAATCCATTTTTTCAAATATGCACGTAGGCTTATTGGTTAGATGACCGGGATACGGAGCAAAACGGCCAAAATGTCCGCCGCCCAAAATACAAACTGCTTTTGTTTGTGTAGCTGCGGCAATATGAACAGCACTTGTTTCGTTTGCGATAACCAGTGTTGCATTGCCAATAAGTTCAACCAGTTGAAGTAGCGATGTTTTACCGATTAAATTATCCACACTGCCTGGCGGAAGCTTTGCTATTAAATAGTCTCCGGCTGGTATTTCAGCAGGGCCACCAGCCAGGTAAACGGGCGCGGAGTTATGCTGTTTGATCAGCTTAATTAATTCCAGGAATTTTTCGGCCTCCCAGCCACGCTTAAATACCCCTGCCCCTGGGAAAATAATAACACCCTGCCTGACGCTATTCTCACGGGGGATAAATGGACCGTTGATAGCTACCGGCTGTTTTAACACGCTTTCAAAGAAAATCCTTGATCTTTCAAATTCAAAATCAATGCCGGGTGGCAACGAGATGGTTTCAGAATAAAATTTATCCGTTTTGACCTTGTATTTCGGGTTTATTCTTTCGGTATCTCCCGCAAAGCCAATAATATATTGGGCCGCTGTAAAGCCTGCCAGTGCGTCATTAATAAAAGTACGGGAAAAAGCAGGCTGCAAAACTGTACTGTATTTTTTTTTATAAAGCCTCCACCCTAAATTGATGACCTTTTGCGGCGATTCGTACAAATCATCGGGGCTGACAAAAAAGAACTCATCAATAAACGGGCTATCATAGTGCAGCGCCAGATCCTGCCACAATTTATTGCCAAGCAGATCAATCTGATAATCCTTAAACCCGTCCGACTGCCTTACAACTTCGATATAGTTCCTGAATAATACGTAGTCACCTATTGCATCGGTTTTTATGATGAGCAGCCGTTTTTGAGGGCTTCTGAATTTTGCGGAAATTTTAAAGAGACCTGGTAATTTAAGTAAAATGAAGCGGGTTATCCTGAATAAATTCCTGTTTTTAATGGTCATTTCAAATAAATATATACATTATTTATTTTGAATGAACCGTCTAATCATTCCAAAAAAACCTAAGGTGCGGTTTAAATAGCGGTAATAACTTGCCGGTTTTAAATATTGCTTAAATAGCATATCCCTGTCCCGTTCAAAAGCCGGGTCTTTTGCATAACTCGAAAATCCACCGTTACAAAAATAAGAAACCATGTGGTCGGCATGAACAAAATCCAGTTCAGGGTCATTCCAGCAGCGAAGGTTTAAGTGATAATCTGCATAAACCCGGTATTGAAGGTCGAATTTATACTTGTTGAAAACGGTTACAGGATAAAAGATTGCCTGGGGGCAAATGTTAAGCTTTGTGAAGTAATAATCATCATAAACCCTTAAAAATTCTTTTCCATAAAATAAAAGGTTGCCGTAGTAGATTGTATTGGTTTTCTTTAATAAGGCAATCATTTGGCCAAATCCGTCCAGCAAAATATCATCGGCCCCTAAAAATATCACCCATTTTCCATTCACGTAGTTTATGGCTTTATTCATTGCATCATAAATGCCCTTATCTGGTTCACTTATCCAAAAGTCAATAACATCCTCATTTTCTTTTAAGATATCTACGGTGCTATCGGTACTATCGCCATCAATAATAATAAATTCTATTTCATTGGTTTTGTGTTGGTTAACACTTTTTATTAAATCCGGCAATATTTTGGCGGCATTTAGGGTAACACAAACAACCGAGACCAATAATTCGCTGTCATCGGGTTTAACCAGTGTTAAATTACCGGTGTCATCATTTATGAATTCGTCTAATTGTAATTGTTTTAGCATAATGGGGTATTTAAACTAATTTGCAGGAAGTCAAAAAACATCAATTCAATTAAAGACATACAAAAGTATTAGCCGGCGCTGAAGTTCTATATTTTTGAAATTCTTATTTTGGTTAAAACGTTGTTAAAATATTGATTGTTTTTAAGTAATAAAAATGTTACAAAAACGTTTGGCCAGATTTAGTCAGCGACGAACGTAATGTGATGGGGGTGTTTTTTGATTAGAATTCATGCCACAAAAGTAGGTTTACAATAGATCTCAATAGTAATATACTGTTCATTATTTTTTGCGATACTCAATTCACACCGGCAATTTTGTAACTGTAAAACCACCTATTTTAGCTATTTTCCGGCTATAGGCTATCATGCATTTTTCTTCATTTTTAAACCCCAAATCTGTTTAAATACATAATTCATCTTGCTGATTACGGTTTTCTTGCGCATAAAAAAGATGACCTTCCAGTGTCTTAGAAGAAGGGCACTAAATTCAAATGAAATATAACTTTCCGAACGTGTTTTATACGCCCTGTAAAATTGGTCAATCAGGCTTTGGTTTTTATTATACTGAAATGATTTGCAAATGTAAAGCCAATTTAAGGATCGCTGGAAATTTTCGGCGGAGGACATTTTGTATTTGTCTTTTTCTCTTTCTAACCGGAGGATATTTGTTTCACTTTTATCATGCTGCCGGTACTTGACCAGGCACTGCGGAATAACATCGATTATGCCGATGTTGGTTGCAACATAGGCCAGCCACCAATCGTGAAAGTAGTCCTTTTTAAGAGGAAGTGCCAGTTCGATCAGGCTTTTTTTCATCAAAATGGAATGCCCGGAAACACAGTTGAAAAATAGAAAAGCTAAGGGGTTATCACCATGATAAAGGTTCATCAGGTCCGACATTTTTTTGTTCATGGTGCTGCCGTCTTCATGAATAAATTCCGAATCGTGGTAAACAAAAATATTGTCTTTTAATGCCGCAACCTGTAATTCAATTTTTTGCGGGTGCCATAAATCATCCTGATCGCATAATGCTATCAGCTCACCTGTACAATAGGTTGCTGCCCGCTCAAAGTTTGCCGTGAAGCCCAAATTGTTTTCGTTCCGATAGATCTTAAATTGACGGTATTTGGCGGCGTATGCTTCAAGTATGGCAAAAGTTTCGTCGGTTGAACAATCATCAACAACAATTATTTCCAATGGGCTGTAAGTTTGGCTAACCAGCGTATCCAGCTGTTCAGCCAAAAACATTGCGCCATTGTAGGTGCATAAGGCAACGGAAACTAAATTGGTTTGTTTCATCCGCTAAATTTACTCGGTGATACTCATTTAATAAAACTCAGGGTTTAAAGCGTTCAAGCTTTTTGTGTTTAACTGAATTCCTGATTTTAGTAACAACATTAAAAATCGTTGTCCTGCTTTCATTTTCATCCATTAAACTTTTTATCCTTTCTTTATATTGTTTGATGGTTTTCCTGTTTTGGAATAAATCCTTATAGCTTTTCCAAATCCATATTTGCCCTGCGAGCAGTTTTGGCAACAAATCAACTATTGTTATTTGCAGGTACCATCCTATTAATGCCAGGCCATTTAAATGAAGTGCATGTAGGTAAAAACGATTGCGGTAGTATACGCTTTTTACCCATTTTGCTGTTTCGTAATTTTTTGTACTGGCCGAAACCTGGTGCCTGCAAATGGCATTATGCTCATAATAACATTTCCATTTTAGCCTCCAGGCTCTTATACTTAACTCCATATCCTCACAATAGAAAGGGGAGAATAACTCATAAAAGCCACCTATCTGTTTCAGTTTAGCGGCATTTATCAACGCATTGGCGCCCGATAAATAAAATGTAAAAAGCCTGTTTTCACTTTTATTGGTATAATAAAAATAATCGGTTTTTAATTTTAAACCATTGAATTTAGGCACGCGGGCGGCATCCTGAATATGGTCTCCTTCCATATCAATAATCCGACCCATTACGCCAAAAGTATCCCAGGCCAAAAAATATTTCCATTGATGCTCAAAATAATCCGGAGACAGTTTTACATCAGAGTTTAAAAGCAATATTAGTTCGTACTGTGCAATTTCAATACCACGGTTACATGAATATGAAAAACCTTTATTAACCGGGTTAATTACAAGGGTTACCTGGGGGTATTTAGATTTTATAAATTCAACTGATTCATCTTTCGAACAATCGTCAACAATAATTATCTCATAAGTAACCCCGGCATTCTTTATCGCATCATGGGTAAATGGAAGGTATTCCTGTAGCAGGTGCTTACCATTATAATTTGGAATAATAACCGAAACGCTCTTTCTGGAATCCATCTGCGTTATTTAACAATTTTGTAATTTCTGTATTCGCTAACCCGCCAGCCTGTAAGATCTTCTATTTTTTGCAAAAGTTTTCTCCTGAAGGTCATTTTTTTGTGGAGTTGATCCAAATCTATATTAAGGTTCCAGTTTGTTGCGGCAATGCGTTTTTGCATAACCGCCGGGTGGCTGCCGGTAAAACGGATTAACCTATCGGCGTTTTTATAATCAAATTCAAAGGTTTCGGGAAGGTTTTGCGCCAGCCACTCGTCATCATGATAAAACAAATTGAAATTGCGCAATTTGTTTTTTAAACCTGCGGGCGGTTTTACCCAACCGTAATGATATATATAAGCATCAATCAGTTTAACCTTAATTTTACGCCCGTTCAACCTGAATCCTTGTGCATCCCGGTAAGAATGTATTACTTTATTATTGCGCAAAATCCTGATTTCGCGCCGGTACCATCTCCGCGAATGGCCATAATAGTCGTATGACCCATAAAAATGCAGGTATTTGAAGAGTAAACCTTCAATATTGGTATTCTGCAAATTATCTTCCATTTCCTTTTTTATAAGCGGAAGGTATTTCTCATGTACACATTCATCTCCCTGGATATAAAATGCCCAATCAACATCCGGGGATATTGCATTGAAAGCGATGTCGGTTTGTGCGGCAAAGACCGCACCTCCTTCGCGTAAGCTATCATCCCAAATGGTATCGATGATCTTGATTTTTGGCGAATTTATTGCCCTGATCAGGTTCCCGGTTTCATCATCACAATTGCCTAATGCTACTATAAATTCATCGCAAACCGGCAAAATGGATGTGATAGCCTCAACAATTGGATAATCATTTTTTACTGCATTCCTTATAAATGTAAAACCTGCTACCTTCATTTATCTGATTTTATTTACAAACAAGTACTTTGTTTAGGATTAAAGGATATAATGCCAACAACAGGACAAAGCGAAACAGTGCTTGTTTATCCGGAGCAAATATAGCTTTATCCTTCTTTTTCGTTATAATAATATTATTCAAGTGGTGTTTTGCGGTGTGAAATTATTTTAATAGATTATATTTTTGTTACTTTATCATTATATAATGCAAACCGCCCCAAAAAATATTACGCCAGATTGTAATGATTTCCGCTCAGTGGCGCGGGCTTTAACCATTATTGAAAATGACCTTGACGGCACCGATGAATTGTTGAAAAACTTAACTTTTACTAAAAGTGCGCCTGTTGTAGGCATAACAGGTCCCCCCGGGGCGGGTAAAAGCACGCTTGTAAATGCGCTCATTGGGCGGTTGTTAATAACAGGGAATAAAATAGCGGTGTTGGCTGTTGACCCCACATCTCCTTTTAATTTCGGCTCATTACTGGGCGACCGGATCAGGATGGCGCCGCATTTTAACCACAAGGATGTTTTCATCCGTTCAATAGCCACCCGGGGTTCGTTAGGTGGCCTGTCGGCAAAAACCATCGAAATGGCCGATGTTTTGCGAGCCGCCGGTTTTGATTATATTTTGATTGAAACAGTGGGTGTGGGGCAGTCGGAAGTTGAGATTGCCGGGCTTGCCGATATTACACTATTGGTTTTGGTGCCTGAAAGCGGCGATGAGATCCAAAACATCAAATCGGGCTTAATGGAGATTGCTGATGCGTTTATTATAAATAAGGCCGACAGGGCGGATGCTGATCTTTTTGCCAATAATTTAAAGAAGATCATCAGGCAAAGTAAAGAGGAACAAATTCCGGTATTTAAGACTATAGCATCGAGCGGCGAAGGAATTAAAGAAGTGACCGATTTTATAGTTTCCGGCCTGCCGAAAAAAAATAAGCGAAAAGAAATATTACTTGTTGAAAAGGCATTTAGAATTATACAACAAAAGCGGATGGCCAACATAGACAAAAAAAAGCTTCAACAGGAAATTGCCAAAGCTTTAGCCGATCCGGCTTTTAACTTGTATAGTTTTGTGGACAAGTGTATATGATTTCGGATTTTTAGGGCCTTTTGTTTTTAATAAAGTTCAGCAATAGGCCACCCAATTCCGTATATTCCTTCTTATTTTAATTGAATTAGAAGAAAAATAAAAAAAATATTTAGACCTGTTAACATATAGCCATAAGCCGAAATTGGGTAGCCGGAATACTACCCGTTCATAATTTCTTCAATATGTTCCGCCTCAACCGGAATATCAGCCATCAGGTCGATATTTCCATTTTCAGTTATTAAAATATCATTTTCAATACGCACAGCCAGGCCCTCTTCGGGAATATAGATCCCCGGTTCGCACGTTAATATGTTACCAACCTCAAAAGATTTGTACCTGCTGGCAAAGTCATGAACGTCCAATCCAAGATGGTGTGATGTGCCATGCATAAAGTATTTTTTATATAATGGCATTTTAGGGTCCTGTTTAGCCACGTCGTGTTTGTCCAGCAACCGGAGGCCAATCAGCTCACTTGTCATTATTCTTCCAACTTCGTCGTGGTATTCGTTCCAATTAGCACCTGCTACAATAAGTTTGGTGGCAGCACGCATTACGCGTAAAACGGCATTGTAAACATCAAGCTGCCGTTTTGAGTAGCGCCCGTTCACAGGTATTGACCTGCTCATGTCGGCATTATAGTTGGCATATTCTGCAGCAAAGTCAAAAAGGATGACCTCGCCGTCGTTACAAACCTGGTTGTTTTCGGTATAATGCAGCACAATTGCATTTTTACCGGATGCAATAATAGGGCTGTAGGCATGGCCTGTAGCCCGTTGCCTTAAAAACTCATGGGTAACTTCGGCCTCTATTTCATATTCCGCTACACCTGGTTTTACAAATTTTAGTACACGTACAAATGCATCGCAGGTAATATCGCAGGCTTTTTTAGTTAATTCAACCTCTATATCAGATTTTATAACCCTGAGGTCACGTAAAATAGGGGCCGAACGTTCATAATGATGCAAGGGGTATTTTGCGCGCAATGTTTCAAACAACCTAATATCACGGTAGGGAACGGAATGGCTGTAACGGTCATTTTCATTCGTGTTGATATAAACATGATCTGCATAGTTAATTATAGTATGCAAGATAGTTTCAAATTCACCCAGCCAAAATATGTTTTCGATCCCGGATGCAGCTTTCGCTTCTTCTTTCGAATATTTATGACCTTCCCAAATAGCGATGTGTTCATTGGTTTGTCTTAAAAAAAGTACTTCTTTGTATAAGGGATTAGGACAGTCCGGAAATAATATTAAAATACTTTGTTCCTGGTCAATACCTGAGAGATAAAAAAAATCCGGATTTTGTTTAAACGAAAAATTTTGGTCGCCATTTCTTGGGAACTCATCATTTGAATGGAAAATGGCTAAGGAACAAGACTTTAGTCGTGAAACGAAATTTTTTCTATTCAGGGTAAATAATCTGTTACTAATAGGCAGGTATTTCATTTTTATATATTAAATAGTTTTTTGTTTACGATTTTTTTTATTTATTTGTATTACAATTAGAATTTTTGGAACAATGTTTGGTTATTGTTTCAAACATAATTACTATTTTTGAAAAAAAATCACAATTAAAATCGTTAATCTTAAAACTATGAACTATTCTACATTAAAGAAAACAGTCGTCTTATCATTTGTTTCCTTGATGGCAGTTGGGATGGCAAACGCACAAACAACTACCACTGATACATCGAAAACGTCTGGAACAGCTACAGCCAAGGTATTTGGCGGTACATCGCAGTACAACACCTGGAGCGTTGGTTTAAACCTCGGGGTACTTGCACCACAGGTTTTCACCGGAGGTGTAAATGTATTTAACAAAAGCACAATTGAGCTTGGCTATGGTGTTTCAGTGAAAGATCAGCTTTCACATGCCTTTGGCCTGCAATTGGATTTGCACGGTGGCCAGTTAGCCGGCAGCTCAGCCACAGGAGTACCTAATGCTAAAGATGGCTTTAAAATGGCGTCAAGTTTCGTAACCAAATTATGGTCAGGTACTGTTAGCGGAGTTATCAATGTTGGAAACGTTAGCTTCCTTCACCGTCAAAGCGGCATTAATTTCTACGTTTCAGGCGGCGCTGGTTTAGCACTGTATCAGCCTAAAGTTACCAATATGGATGGTAGCGTATTAAATTGGGCTACTGTTAATGGAAGTACTAACCATTATGTAAACGAATTAATTATTCCGGTTGGCGCTGGCGCTAAATTCAAATTAACTGATCAATTAGACCTTAACTTAGGTTATACCGAAAACTTTGTTGACGGCTTTAACTTAAGCGGTGTAGTAGATGCCGGTAAATATCCAGCACAGGACAAATACGGTTATGGTTATGCAGGTGTTGAATACACTTTAGGTTCAAAATCAAAACCAAGCTTAGAGTGGGCAAACCCGGTAGCAATGATGTATGATGAATTATATGATGCAGCATTACGTCAGGAAGTTGAAGCTTTGAAAGGCCGTGTTGCAAATGTTGAAACTGCAGTTAACGACCTGAAGAAAGATTCTGACGGTGACGGTGTTGCTGATCAATTCGACAAATGCCCTAACACTCCTGCTGGTACTGTGGTTGACGGTTCAGGCTGTCCAATTGTATTCCCTAAAATTGACACTTCTTTATTCGTTAAGAAAACTGATATGGCTGGTATGGGTGCACCTAAAACAGCATACTCAAACATTCAGTTTGAATTTGACAGTTCAGTATTAAAAACTTCATCATACCAGGCATTAGATGCTACCTCTGCCGATTTAAGGGCAACCGGCGCATCAGCTGAACTTGATGGCTATGCTTCATCTGAAGGTACTGCTGCTCATAACTTACGTTTATCGAAAGACCGTGCTAACTCAGTAAAAACTTACTTAGTTAACTCTGGTGTTCCAGCTAAAAAATTGAAAGTAAAAGGCTTCGGCGAAACACATCCAATCGCTGATAACTCTACTGAAGCAGGACGTATATTAAATCGTCGTGTTGAATTCAAGAAACACTAATCGACAATAACAAAATTGTTAAAGGCTCCCCGGTTACCGGGGAGCCTTTTTTATATTAATAAAAAAGCAGAAAGCCTAAAGTCCAAAGCTTTTTACCTTTCGCTTTCAGCTTTTTGCTTTAAGTTTTGCGCTTTAAGCTTTCTGTTTATATTTGTATATGTATTTCTTCCGGAAAAAAGACCCCAACAGGCCCACCAGTTTCAACCTTAAAGTGATGCACGTGATAAATGCCATTGCGATAACTGTTTTTTTATTGGCTATTATCTGGAAACTGATCGAATGGTTTTTTTTTTAAAAAAACATGAACATCATTTAGGTGAAAGATTTATACCCGGCATTAAGACTACACCGGGATATGAAATTAATACATGGCTTAGCAACGAATCGTTTTAAAATAATTAATCCTAATGAAAAAGATAATTAATACACCTGATGCCCCGGCACCGATTGGTCCATACAGCCAGGCCGTAATGGCTGGAAACTTTTTATTTGTCTCCGGACAGGTTGCTATAAACCCATTAAACGGCGAATTAGTATTGGATGATATTAAAACCGAAACCAAACAGGTTATGGAAAATATCAAAGCAGTTTTGATTGAAGCCGGTCTTGATTTTAGCAATATTATTAAAACAAGTATTTTTTTAAAAGACATGCAGAACTTTGCACAGGTAAATGAAGTTTACGGTGCTTATTTCACCGAACAGTTTCCGGCCAGAGAAACTGTGCAAGTTGCAGGATTACCCAAAAACGTTAACGTGGAGATAACTGTTACCGCTTTTAAGGATTAAAATGTTTTTAGGATATGGATGATACCTAAATCACTAATTCAACAAATCACTAATTCACTAATTCAAAATTGAACAGCCAGGTATTTCAAACCCCGATTGAATATTTAAAAGGCGTTGGCCTCAGCCGTGCCGAAGTTCTAAAAAAGGAACTTCAAATATTCAATTTTGAAGACCTGCTACGTCATTTTCCATATAAATATATAGACCGTACACGGTTTTATAAAATCAGAGATATCCAGCCAGAGATGCCTCACGTGCAGGTACTTGCACGTCTTACGCATATTGAAATTTTAGGCGAAAAACATACCCGGCGCCTGGTAGCACAGGCAATTGATGATACAGGTACAATTGAGTTGGTTTGGTTCCAGGGGATTAAATGGGTTGAAAAAACACTAAATGTAGGCAAAGCCTATATTCTTTTTGGGAAACCGGGTTTCTTTAACGGGAAGGCCCAGATGCCTCACCCGGAGATGGAGCCTTATACAGTAGGAGCCATTCAACGCACGGGCAATTTAACACTTCAGCCCGCATACAACTCTACTGAAAAACTAAAGCAGTTTTCTTTAGACAGCAAAGGTCTGCTAAAACTCATTGCTGTATTATTGGAACAGCAGCTAAAGGAAATCCATGAAAACCTGCCTTTATATATTATAAATCGCTTTAAGCTGATTGGCCGGGCCGAGGCTTACCGGAATATCCATTTCCCGCAGGACGCCGCTAAACTGAATGAGGCTACACACAGGTTAAAATTTGAAGAGCTGTTTTTTTTGCAGCTTAAGCTTTTAAAAAATAAATTGCTGCGTACCCAAAAGTTTAAAGGAAATGTATTTGGAACAGTTGGACGCTATTTCAATGAATTTTATGAGTATAAGCTGCCGTTTGCCCTAACAAATGCACAAAAAAGGGTTTTAAAAGAGATAAGGCTGGATACCCAACGCGGCGTTCAAATGAACAGACTGCTGCAGGGCGATGTTGGCAGTGGCAAAACAGTGGTCGCCCTGATGAGTATGCTGATTGCCATTGACAACGGTTTTCAGACCTGCATTATGGCGCCTACGGAGATATTGGCAAATCAGCATTACCAAACTATAAAAGAATTGGTAGGCGATGATTTTATTGAAGTGGCTTTGCTGACGGGCTCAACTAAAGCCAAAGCCAGGAAAGTTTTGCATGAAAAACTTGAAAACGGAGATCTTAAAATTCTGATAGGTACCCATGCGCTCATTGAAGACAGGGTGCAATATAAAAACCTGGGTTTTGTAGTGATTGATGAGCAGCACCGTTTTGGTGTTGAACAAAGGGCAAAACTCTGGCGCAAAAACAGCATCCCTCCCCATATCCTGGTAATGACGGCCACTCCGATCCCGCGCACGCTGGCGATGACTTTATATGGCGACCTCGATATTTCTGTGATTGATGAATTACCAGCTGGCCGAAAACCCATACAAACCGTGCTTTTTTACGAGAACCAACGTTTGCGCATGTTTGGTTTTATGAAGCAGGAAATTGCAAAGGGCCGCCAGATATATGTGGTTTACCCGCTGATACAGGAAAGCGAAAAACTGGACCTTAAAAACCTGGAAGAGGGGATTAATGTGATGGCACGCGAATTTCCGTTGCCCGATTTCAGGATAAGTATTGTGCATGGGAAAATGAAAGCCGCGGACAAACAATTTGAAATGAACCGCTTTGTAAAAGGCGAAACCCAAATAATGGTGGCTACCACTGTAATTGAGGTTGGGGTAAATATCCCTAATGCTTCGGTTATGATCATTGAAAATGCGGAGCGTTTTGGGCTATCCCAATTGCACCAGTTACGCGGACGGGTAGGGCGGGGCGCCGAGCAGTCATTTTGCATTTTAATGAGCCACCATAAACTAAGTCACGATGGAAGAATCAGACTTAATACTATGGTGAAAACCAATAATGGTTTTGAAATTGCTGAAACCGACCTGCAGCTTCGCGGCCCGGGGAATATAGACGGCACCCAGCAAAGCGGTGTACTGGATTTAAAAGTAGCCAATATTGTTACTGACCAGGAGCTGCTATTGGCCGCCCGCACATGTGTTGAAGCTATTTTTGAAAAGGACCCGCAATTAGCGCTGCCCGAAAACCAGGTACTTCATCAGTCATTAAAAGCAAAGGGCGAGGGCTTAAGCTGGGATAAAATATCGTAACATATCTTTGACGCACTTTCATTTTGACCTCCTTTTAAATAATCTTTTTTATATTTGATAAAAGATTATATGTCAGTTGCGCTCAATAATACCCAATTAGAAATCCTGAAATTATTCAGGAATGACCAGCCCGAGGAAGAACTTCAGGAAATCAGGTCATTGCTTACTGCTTATCTCGCGGCTAAAGTAGTCAGTGAGGCCGACAAAGCTTTTAACGAAAAAGGTTATACGACCGCCATTTTTGAAAAATGGAAAAAGGAACATTTTCGCAAAACAGCGTAACAAATGACTGTTGTAATAGACTGTAATATCTTTGTGATGTGCCTTACATCCGCTTCGCCATACCATTTTATTTATCAATCATTGGTAAATGGCAAATACCAGCTCGCTGTAACGGTTGATATTTTGCTGGAATATGAAGAGATAATTCAACAAAAATATGGTGATTCAACTGCAACGGCATTTATCACCTTATTAAAAGAATTACCTAATATACACTATTTACATCCTCATTATCAATGGCAATTAGTAACAAAAGACCCGGATGATAATAAATATTGTGATTGTGCCATTGCCGGGCAAGCATCTTGCATAGTTACAGAAGACAGGCATTTTGACGTGCTGAAAACCATCCCGTTCCCTGCGCTTTCTGTTATTGGTATCGACCATTTTTTAGAAATCCTCAAATCTGTATAAGCTTTAAAAATACATTATGAAAATAAAATTTATCCCTTTTTTAGTTGTCACACTTTTCATGGCTATTGGAAGTGCAAATGCTCAGGATTCATTAATGATCCGGAAAATCTATGATGAAGCATTGGTGAATGGTAAATGTTACAGCAACCTACATGATCTTTGTAAAAACATTGGCCCAAGGTTAAGCGGGTCGGCAAATGCCCAAAAAGCTGTTGAATGGGGCAAAAAACTAATGGATAGTTACGGGTTCGACCGTGTTTTTTTGCAGGAAGTGATGGTGCCGCATTGGGTACGCGGGCAAAAGGAACAATGCATAATTATTAATGGAAAAAAACGAATTCCGTTGGCTGTTACCGCATTGGGTATGTCTGTTGCGACCCCATCTAATGGAATCACCGCAGATGTAGTTGAAGTACACAGTCTGAAGGAACTGGATACCTTAGGTGAAGCTGGAATTAAAGGAAAAATTGTTTTTTTTAACCGCCCTTTTGACCCAAGGTTTGTAGAAACAGGCGGCGCTTACGGAAGTGCAGGTGATCAGCGTTTTGCCGGCCCTGCAGCTGCTGCAAAGTATGGCGCTGTTGGGGCGCTTGTGCGTTCATTGACTGAAATTTTGGATAATTACCCGCATACAGGCGCAACACTTAATAAAAAAGGTGGTGGCAATATTCCGGCGGCTGCCATTTCAACCATTGCTGCTGATCAGCTGAGTACGATGTTGAAAAAAGGTAAACCGGCTGTTAAAATATACTTTAAACAAAGTTGTCAAATCTTGCCTGATGTATTGTCATACAACGTGGTAGGTGAACTAAAAGGGACAGAAAACTCCAACAAGTTTATCACCGTTGGAGGGCACCTTGATTCATGGGACCTTGCTGAAGGCGCCAATGATGACGGCACCGGTGTGATGCAATCACTGGAAGTTTTGCGCATCTTAAAAACGATGAATTATCACCCCAAAAACTCCATACGGGCCGTGTTTTTTATGAACGAAGAAAACGGCGATAAAGGAGGTCAAAAATATGCGGAGCTTGCTGCAAAAAATAAAGAAGAGCATCTTGCTGCCATCGAAACTGATGAAGGCGGATTTACACCCAGAGGTTTTGGATTTTCCGGCCTTTCGGCGGCATCATTAAAAAATGTAAAACTTAACTGGAAGCCATTGCTGGAACCCTATGAGGCTGACCGCCTGGTAGCCGGGGGGGGCGGAGCAGATATTGAACCGCTTAAAGGCGCAGTGCCATCCGTTGTAATTATTGGCTATATCCCCGATTCACAGCGTTATTTTGATTTGCACCATAGCGCGAAAGATGTGTTTGAAAATGTAAATAAGCGCGAACTTGAACTTGGATCGGCAGCCATAGCAGCCCTTGTTTATTTGATTGACCAGCACGGTTTTCAATAAAACAGGCGATAGGAATATTTTTGTCGCTTAAAAATTACACGCTGCTGTCGTTAATGTATCAGGCAGCAAGTTGCAAATTGTAAATTTGCGCTCTTAAACAAACAATAGTGTCAGAAGAAGGAGATAGTCAGCCCAAAAAAGATTCATTTGCAGCCCTGCGGTACAAAGATTTTCGCTCGTATTTGGGTATGCGTTTCTCCTTCACCTTTGCCTACCAAATGCAGGCCGTTATTATTGGCTTTTACATTTATAAGGTTACGCATAGTGTATTTGCATTGGGCCTTGTTGGCCTTTGCGAAGCCATCCCAGCTATTGGCATTGCCCTTTATGGCGGCTATGTGGCAGATAAATCTGAAAAGCGAAAAATGCTGCTTGTGATTTCCTCGCTTGTTTTTTGCGCATCTGTTGTGATGTTTATCGTAACAATGAAGAGCATGGGTGGCTATATCCATAAAGGGTGGATAGTACCCATCATTTATTTTATGATCTTCCTGAACGGGCTGGCACGCGCATTTTATGGCCCCGCTACATTTACCATATATGCCCACAGTATCCCCAGAGAACTTTATCCTAACGGGAGTACCTGGAGCAGTTCGAGCTGGCAGATCGCTTCCATCCTTGGTCCGGCAGCCGGTGGTTTAATTTATGGTTACTATTGTATAACAGCGGCTTTTAGTGTCATCCTGGTATTCCTGACCGTTTCTATCGTTTTGATATACCGGTTAAGGTCGTACCCGCCTGTATTTATTCCGAAAGAGAACATGTGGAAAAGCCTTTCGGAGGGGATTGATTTTGTATTTAAAAGCAAAATGATGATCTGGGCAATGAGTCTTGATTTGTTCTCGGTATTTTTTGGAGGTGCGGTGGCCCTTTTGCCTGTATTTGCCAATGATATTTTAAAGGTTGGGTCACAGGGCCTGGGGATTATGCGCGCCACCTCATCATTAGGCGCTGTATTAACTATGATGGCTATGGCCAGGTTTTCACCAATGGGCAAACCCTGGCGTAATTTGCTGATTGCCGTTACAGGTTTTGGTTTATCTATCATTTGTTTTGGCTTGTCGCGCATTTTTTATCTCTCCTTATTCTTCCTGTTTACCGAGGGCGCATTTGACAGCATCAGTGTAATTATACGTGGAACCATCATTCAGCTATTAACACCCGACCATATGCGCGGCCGGGTATCTGCCGTAAACTCCATGTTTATTGGTTCATCAAACGAGATCGGGGCATTTGAATCGGGCACGGCGGCCAAATTATTAGGGACAGTGCCCTCCGTGATTTTTGGGGGCAGCATGACTATACTTATCGTAACAATAACTTTTTTCAAAACAAAAAAATTGATCCCGCTGTCCCTCAATGAGATCCAGACACCTGAACCTGTGCTGGAAAGTTGATAGTCCCTTTTATAAAAGACTGGTAATGAATATGTAATTGTTTGATAGACATTTGTTTAGGCCTTACAAAAAGGCCCATTATTAATTTCCAAAATCCTGATTTCAAAACATTTCAACAACTTTAAACGTAAAAATGCACTAAACCATTCGACAGGTGGCCTTAAATTCAGATCGTACATCTTAAAAATTATAATTTAGATCCTTTGTTTTTAAAACTTTCTGCCGCAAACTTATAATGACATTTATAAAAGTAAAGTTATTTGTTTTATGCTTTAATGCATTCCTGTTTGCCTTTTTGCTATGGCATACGTCGGTTTACGGGCAGGGAGGAAGTGTGAAATTTTCCTCATTGACTATTAATGACGGCCTTTCCCAGAGCGACGTAAAGAGCATATTAAAGGACAGGCAGGGCTTCATGTGGTTTTCTACCGATGATGGTTTAAATCGTTACGATGGTTACAATTTCACGGTTTACAGGCACGATCCTAAAAATAAAAAGTCATTACCGACTAATAATACCACAGCACTTTTTGAGGACAAAGCCGGCAATTTATGGGTTGGAACAAGCGGTCGCGGGCTGAGCTTATATAACCGTGATTCCGATTCCTTTACTACCTATTCTTCAAAAAGGAATGATGAAAATACATTGTCGAGTGGAGATGTTAATTTTATTTTCCAGGACAGTAAAAACAATATTTGGGTTGGCACTTACTCTGGCATAAACCTTCTTGATCAAAAAACAAAAACATTCAAACGCTTCTTCTACACAAAAAACCGGGACGATATTCCCACCCACCATATGTATTCGATGGTTGAAGATAAAGGGGGGGATTTTTGGATTGGTACAGGTGGCGGTCTTTTAGAATTTAATTACGGCACCGGATTAACAAAAATATTTACTCATAGTGTTTCCAACAGTTTGATTGATGACCAGATAAACTCACTGGCAAAAGACGGGTATGACAATTTGTATATCGGAACCGCAGGCGGGGGGCTTGATTTTTTTGACATAAAAACGAAGTTCTTCACACATTTTCAGCACCAGACATACAATCCGAACTCTTTGGTCAATAATAATGTATTTGCGTTAACGGCGGCCGGCGATAAAAAACTTTGGATTGGTACTGAAGACGGCCTTGATCTTTTTGATGAGGATAACGGTACCTTTACCTCTTATACAAGCGAAGACAAAAACAACAGCAGCAAGAATAACTCGATCGGCTGTATTTTAGACAGCGGGGGGATTTTATGGCTTGGTACCTACGAGTCAGGCATCAGATTCTATGACAGAAACTTATCTTCATTTTCACACTATTATGAACAAGCAGGCAATCACCTGGGCTTGAGCAGTGATATTGTTACCTCATTTGCCGAAAACGACAAAGGGTATTGGATAGGCACCGACGGCGGCGGGCTGAATTATTTCAATCAGTCATCGCAATTGTTTACACATTATTACCAGCAGACTGTCAATAAAAATTCAATAAGCGGAAATCATATTTTGAAACTGTTAAATGACAGTCGGAAGAATTTATGGATAGGTTATTATGACGCCGGCCTTGACTTGCTGAATACACAAACAAACAAGTTTAAGCATTTTGCAACAGGCAATAAGCCAGGGCAAATAAGTGGAAGTATAGTTTTTGCACTGGCAGAAGATAAGAATAATGATATTTGGGTTGGTATGGACAGTGAGGGTTTGAACATCATACATCAGTCAACTGCTACTAAACGCTATAAATTTACTCCTAACGATACTTTGAATTGTTTAACCAACAATGATGTAAGAACAATATATCGGGATAAAGAAAACAATATGTGGATCGGCACATTTGGGGGATTAAACTTATATGATCCTGCCAAAGATAATTTCATCCATTATAAAACCTGGAACAAAGGCCTGACAAGCGATATAGTAATTTCAATATTTGAGGACAAAGAAAAGAACCTTTGGGTTGGTACATTAGGCGGTGGACTTAATTTATATGACCGGAAAAAGAAGACTTTTTCGGCCTATAATTTCCCGGACGGTTTAAGTTATTCTATCATTAATAGCATTACACAGGATAATAGTGGTTTTATTTGGGTGGGCACCAACAATGGGCTTATCAGCTTTAAGCCGAATACCCGCGAGTTTAGAAAATACACCCTCGCCAATAACATCCAGGGCTATGAATTTTTTATGGGCGCCGTTTTAAATGCCCGCAATGGCCAGTTGCTTTTTGGCGGACATAATGGATTTAACGTAATTAACCCCGGTAACCTGGCGCTCAATAAACATTATCCCGAAGTGGTTTTTACAGATTTTGAGTTATTTAATAAAAAGGTCGCCATAGGAGAAAATTCGGTTCTAAAGAAATCAATTACACAAACGCAGGTCATTAAACTGAATTATGGCCAATCAGTTTTTACCATCGGGTTCAGTGGGCTTAATTTTACCCTGCCAGGGATGAACTCTTATGCCTATAAACTGGAAAACTTTGAAAAGGACTGGAATTATGTTGGCACACAAAGAAAAGCTACCTATACCAACCTTAACCCTGGCGAATATACTTTTGAAGTAAAGGCTGCAAATAACGATGGCTTTTGGAACAACAAACCTGCGAACATAAAAATCATTATTGTTCCGCCGTTTTGGATGACCTGGTGGTTCAGAATATTGATATTTGTAACTATCTGCGGAGTTATTTATAGTGGTTACCGCTACCGGGTTTATGCAATAAAAGCGCAGCGGAAAGTGTTGCAAAAGCTGGTTGTTGAACGAACAGCAGAAGTTGTGAAACAAGCGGAAGAACTTCAAAACCAATCTGAAGAGTTGCAATCTATGAATGAAGAGTTGCAGGCGCAATCGGAAGAATTGCAATCCCAATCTGATTACCTAAGGGAATTGAATGATGAACTGCAGGAACAAAAAGAACAAGAATTACTTGCGCGGAATGAGGCTGAAAAGGCAAATAAGGCAAAAAGCGTGTTCCTTGCCACCATGAGCCATGAGATCCGCACGCCTATGAATGGCGTATTGGGTATGACATCCCTGCTTTGTGAAACAACATTAACCCAGGAACAGCGGGAATACGCTGAAACCATCCGCGTTAGCGGGGAGAACCTGTTAAATGTTATTAATGACATTCTCGACTTTTCAAAGATCGAATCGGGCCAGATGGAGCTTGATCAGCATGATTTTGATCTGCGGCATTGTGTGGAAGATGCCCTTGATCTTTTTTCTGAGACTGCTGCAAAAAAACAACTTGAACTTTTATACCGGATTGATCCTCGCATCCCGGTTCAGTTATTTGGCGACCAGCTCCGCCTTCGCCAGGTTTTACTGAATTTAATAAACAATGCTATTAAATTTACAAGTAAGGGCGAAATATTGATTGATATTAACCTGTGTGGGAGAGATGGGGATAATTTGAACCTCGATTTTAAAATTATAGATACCGGTGTGGGGATACCAAAAGATAAATTGCCGAGATTGTTCAAAGCTTTTTCGCAGGTGGATACATCCACCACCAGGAAACATGGCGGTACGGGTTTGGGATTGGTAATATGCGAGCGCCTTGTTGACCTTATGGGAGGTATTATCACGATAGAAAGCGAGCCGGGCAAAGGAACAACTGTTAGTTTTAACATAAAAAGCATCGCTGGTAATAAGGAAACAAGCGAAAATTTAACCTGTGAAACAACCGATGCCAAGGGCAAACGGGTATTGATAATTGAAAGAAATATAACTGCGCTTGAAATTCTGGAAGATCAGCTTAAACAATGGAATATTATCCCCGTTTGTGCTTCATCCGCTGATGAGGCATTAAAACATTTAACCATGGGAATTAAATTCGATATGGTGATAAGCGGCACCAATATACCTGGCACCGATACGCTGGAACTAAGCCTGGCCATTAAAAAAATCGACAATAGTGTACCGATTGTTCTTTTGAGTCCGGTAACCGGGAGAAATAAAAACCAGGATACCGCTACAAAGGTATTGTTGAAACCGGTAAAATACCAGCAATTATGTAATGTGGTGCAAACTGAACTGATGAACCGGGAACTTGTTTTGCAGGAAAAAACGCCGGTCAACTTACTTTCGGAACAATTTGCAGAAAAATTCCCGATGAATATCCTGATCGCTGAGGATAACCCGATCAATCAAAAACTCATTACCAAAGTAATAAGCAAACTGGGTTATCAACCCCAGGTAGTTAACAATGGCAATCAGGTACTTGAAGTGCTCGACGCTGCATTTTTTGATATCATTTTAATGGATGTGCAGATGCCCGAGCTCGACGGTTTGGAAACCACCCGCATTATTCGCAGGCGAGATATCCGGCAGCCTTTTATAATCGCCATGACAGCCGGTGCTATGGCCGAAGACAAAATCGAATGCCTTGAAGCCGGAATGAATTATTTTATATCAAAGCCGATAAGTATACAAGACCTTATTAATGTATTGGAGAAATCATACATCGCTAAGGAAAACAATACTTTAATAAATTAATTACGATGGTTTTCCTTATGAAGCTGTCTGTTTTTTTTGCAAAAAGAATTTTATAAAGAGTGAAATTTGTCATTGCGAGCAAAGCGTGGCAATCGCGAACTGTTCATAACCGACAGGCATAGTTCGCGATTGCTTCGTGCCTCGCAATGACAAGCTTTCCTTTTTTAGGAGCTTCTAAGGATTGCTTTTCTCAAATTCTTCATCAACACTTTCACGCAGGTCATATAACAGCCATTGTTTTTTTGCAATAGACGCTGTTTTTGATTTAAGCAGTTTTATAAAGTCAGCTACACCAAGCGGCTCATTGCCGTTTGCATGAATTAATACAATACTACCGGGCTGCGCCGCCTGCCCTTTTGCCAGCCATGCATCGGAGCCGATGGGGATTAACCCAAAATCGGTGATCTTAAATACCAGCTGCTGGTCGGACACAAGACCCGGAAAACGAAAAAAGATGGAAGGCAGCAGGCCATTTTTAAGCATTGCCTTTTCGGTTTCCAGCACCTCGTAATTAATATCGGTACCCGCTTCAAGCAGGAAATTTTCTTTAAGGGGCAATGTTGCGCTCACGCGGTGGTTATAGGAATGATTGATCCAGGTGATATAAATCTCATGGTTGGCCTGCATTTTTTTCAGCCACGCCAAATCATCCGGGTGCTGGTGCATCCATACGCCGGTAATGGATAATGCAACGGGCGCAGGGCGTTCAATTTTTTGAAATTCCTTAAAAATATCGGTAAATATTATCCTGTCGAGGTGCTTGTGCGATGGGCATAAGTCGGCAGTGAGGCTTATGCCGGTTTCTTTGGGCATACCGTTTTCGATACCTGCATCCTGTATATTCGCGGATTGTTTCTCCGCCTTATGTATGGCCCTTATATAGGGGGTGTTTTTGAAGAAGTCCCTTGCTTCGGCAAGCGTCATCGGTTTAACTTTATAAAAGCCGGGTTCGTCTATTTTGGTCTCCAGTGTTTGCGGGTTTACCAATAGGTAATAAGTTTTGCCATCGTTTACAAACTCCCTGATGATCATCCAATCCTGCGGATAATGTGTGGCCCATCCATAATAAACTTTATATTCAGTTATTTTAAGGTAATTGGCCTGAGCATTAGCTATAATTGCAGAACAGCTTAATAAAAAAAGCAGTAAAAAGTATTTTATAAATTGTTTCATCTTTATTTCGGAATTTGGATGCTCCATTTCGGATTTATTTTGAGATTTGTAAATGTGAGATCTCTGATGCAAACATATCAATACTAATTCCGAAATCGTAAATCCAAAATAAGAATGACCCGATTATCCGTCAACATAAATAAAATAGCGACACTGCGTAACTCGCGCGGCGGCAACAACCCCGATCTTTTACAAGTAGCCAAAGATTGCGAACGCTTTGGAGCACAGGGTATAACTGTGCATCCGCGTCCCGATGAAAGGCATATCCGTTACAATGATGTTTTTGACCTTAAAAAGATAGTTACCACCGAGTTTAATATCGAGGGTAATTGCCAGGAACAAAAATTTATCGACCTGGTTTTAGCCAATAAACCCGAACAGGTAACATTAGTGCCGGATGCTTTGGGACAGATCACCTCGAACCATGGCTGGGATACCATCGCCAATCAGCGTTATTTAAAGGATATGATAGCTGTGTTTAAACAGGCAGGCATCCGTGTATCCATATTTGTTGACCCTATCCCAAAAATGGTGGAAGCCGCCGCCACAACCGGCACCGACCGTATAGAATTATATACCGAAGCCTATGCGCAGCATTACCACCAGGGACGGGAGATCGCCATAGCGCCATATATACAGGCTGCAGAAGTTGCCCAAAAAACCGGCCTGGGCATCAACGCCGGGCACGATCTTGACCTGCATAACCTTAAATATTTTGCAGAGAATATCCCGGGTTTGGCAGAAGTAAGTATTGGCCATGCCCTTATTTGCGATGCGTTGTATTACGGGTTGGAAAATACGATACAAATGTATTTAAGGCAATTGGCTGGGTAAATTCTTTGTCTGAACCATGATTTATAAGATTTGAAGATTGCCATGATTCTTGACTACGATATTTAGGGTGCTTTCCTAACTTTCTTCAGCACCAGCAAATTCTGCGCATTAATACTGTAGCCTGCTATATTATTCTGGTAAAGGTTTACCCTTTTATCGTAATATAAAACTACCACAGGTGATTGCTGCATTACCAGGTTATCCATTTGGCGGTACAGGGCGTAGCGTTTTTCATCGTTGGCTTCGTTGTAAGCCTGTTCAAAAAGGGCGTCGAAATGCTTGTTTTTAAAGCCGGTATAATTTGGCCCCCAGGGAATCTTGTTTTTGGAGTAGAACACCGAGAGATAATTCTCGGCGTCAGGGTAGTCTGCTATCCAGGTACCATAAAAAAAGTTGACGCCGTTTTTTGATACCAGTTCGCGCAGGCTGGCGCCCTGGGTGATCTCCACACTGGTTTTTATGCCCACCCTGTCAAGCTGCCCCTGTACATACTCAATCAGGCTGCGGTAGCTTACGGTGGTATGCAAAACAATTTCGGGCAGGTTTTTACCATCCGGATAACCGGCCTCCTTTAATAGTTGCCGGGCTTTCTCGGGGTTATAAGTATAGCCATGCACTTCCTTAGCGTCGAAACCAGGCATCCCCATCGGTATAAATCCGGCCGAACCCTGTGTGCCCATGCTATTGCGCAGGTATTTGATCATCTTTTGCTTGTCGATGGCATAATTAATGGCCTGCCTGATCTTCAAATGCCGTAAAGGACAACTTTTTACTATGGCCAAACTGCTATCAACCAGCATGCCGAGGTAAATGGTGTTGAGATAAGGCCCGGTGTTTAAAATGAACTTGCCCTTATATTTTTGCGTTACCTTCCCCGATTTGGTGAGGATATCATCGCGATAGCTGCCATCAATATCATTCAAAAAATCAAGCTTTTTGCTGATAAACTCCATGAATTCGGTTTGCTTATCGCCGATAAAGGTAGCGCGGATAGCATCAAGATGGGGGAGGGTGCTGCCGTCTTTGTCTTTTTCCCAATATTTTTCGTTCTTCAGCAAAACCATTACCTCGCCTTCTTTCCAGTATTTGAATTTGAACGGGCCTGTGCCAATGGGATGTTGACGGAAATCCCTGCCGTAATAGTCAACCACCTCATGCGGCACTACTGAACAGTATTGCGCGGTAAGCATGCTCAACAAAGGCGGGAAAGGTTGTTTTAGTTTTATCAGTAAAGTAGTGTCATTTATAGCAGTAAATGCATTTTTCCTGTCCACCTTATCACTAAAGATCCATGACCCTGATGAGGCTACTTTCGGGTCGATAAGCCTGCCGAAGCTGTACACAAAGTCGCCAGCCACTGCTTTGCGTCCTTTGCCGTTTTTAAACAGCGGGTCATCGTGGAAATACACATCGCTGCGTAAATGGAAAGTATATTGTTTGCCATCCGGCGATAGTTCCCAGCTTTTGGCAATACATGGCCGGGTTTTCAGGCTGTCGTCAATTTGCACCAGGCCGTTATACACCTGGTTAACCATCCAAAGGGTGTTCTGGTTACGCGCAAAAGCAGGGTCCAGTGAGCTGAGTCCCTCGTTAAGGTTAATGTTGAAGACGGTTTTTTTGGTGGAGGATGTATTTGTGGTGCAGGATATGAATTGCAGGAGCAGCACGCAAAGTAAAAAGCAGATCAGCTTATTCATCGTGCTAATTTATTGATTATTGAGGAAAGACTGAAACTTCTAGATAATGTCATTGCGAGGCACGAAGCAATCGCGAACTTTGCATGAACCGTTTTGCATAGTTCGCGATTGCTTCACTCGTTCCTCGTTCGCAATGACAATTTTATTGTGAAATTTTCAAATTAACAATTTCTATTATCTCCGCCTCCAACGCCATAGCTTTGGCTTCCAACTCATTCCCCTCAGCAATAATTGCATCTGTAAATGCTTTATCCTTATACCCCGAAGCATTGATCTTCACATTCATAAACGCGCCGATCACCGCGCTGCGGGCGCAAAGGGCCGCTACGCCGGCATCGCTGATGGAATTTGGATTGCCGGTTTCGGCCATGGCTTTAATGACTGACAGGCTATTATAAGCAGCCTGCATCACTTTAAACGGAATTTCAATAGCATATTTTGTAGCCGCCTGTATAGCTTCGGTCCTTGTGGTTTTCTCGTCTTCGGTTCCTTTTGGCAGGTTGAAGGATTCCATTATTTTGTTGAAAGCTGCTGTGTCCAGGTCAACCAGTTTAAGGAGTTCATCTTTGTATTGCTGTCCTTTTTCGGCCCAGGCACTGAATTCTTCCCAGCGGTCATCCCAGCCTTTTTTGTGCGAGGACAGGTTAGCCACCATAGTTGCCAGCGCCGCGCCCAATGAACCGATATAGGCTGATATAGAGCCGCCGCCCGGTGCAGGACTTTCACTGGCGGTTTCATCGGCAAAATCAGTCAGGCTCATGCTCACCAGTTTTGATGATGCTTTGTCTTTCAATAAATATTCGATAATGCGTTCTTCCGGCTTAAAGGGAGCCAGTTCTGATAACCCCATCGAGAGGATGGCAATCCTGATCAGTTCTTTTTCGCTCACGCCAACCGAGCGCTGTTGTTTAAGCAGGAAGTATTTGCCCGCATCCAGCATCGACTTTAATGGAACAAGCCCCACCAGTTCGCTGCCGGTTACCCGCATCCCGCGTTCAGCGGCTTTGGTGCACACCTCGTCAAAAGCGATGTGCAATGGGGTTACTTCAATATTGGTGAGGTTCATGGAAATCTGGGCTATGCCATACTCCTCAATAAACCAGCCAATAGCTTTCACCGATTTTAAGCTACCGGGTACAGATTTTGGTTTGCCATGCTCATCAGTTATAATCTTTCCGTTTATCGGGTCGCCTTCACGCAGTACACGCCCTGCCTCGCGCACGTCAAAGGCGATGGAGTTAGCCCTGCGGGTTGAGGTGGTATTCAGGTTCACATTATAGGCAATCAAAAAATCACGGGCGCCAATAACAGTAGCACCACGTTTGGCGTCATACTCAAGCGGACCGAAATCTGGCTTCCATTTAGGTAGTTTTATCTTCTCAAAAAAACCTTCGTATTCACCGGCCCGTATCACAGAAAGGTTGTGGCGGCTTTTATCTTCCTGGGCATGTTCATACAAATAAACCGGGATGAACAATTCTTCCCCAACTCTCTTTGCTAGTTTTTTGGCATACTCCGCCGTTTCCGCCATGCTGATATTGGCAATCGGTATCAGCGGACAAACATCGGTGGCCCCCATCCGCGGATGCTCGCCTTTGTGTTTGCTCATATCAATCAATTCACCTGCTTTTTTAATGGCTAAATATGCAGCTTCTATTACTCTTTCGGGTTCGCCAACAAAAGTCACAACGGTGCGGTTTGTAGCCTTGCCGGGATCAACATTCAGCAGCCTTACACCTTCAACCGTTTCAATCACATCAGTGATCTGACGGATGGTTTCAAGGTTTACACCTTCGCTGAAATTTGGGACGCATTCTATTAGTTGTTGCATAGAGATTAGAGGTTAGAGATTGGAGGTTAGTTGGTGAATACGCCAAAATTTATTTTAAAAACAGCATGTATAATTGCTGATAAAAAAAGTAATACCATTAATAAAGCAAGTATGCCGGATAATTTAAAATTCAAATAAGTCCATTTTCTTTTGGAGCTTTTTTTAGCAGATTCATATTGGTATTTTGTAAGAGCCTGATAGTATTTATTTGAAAAGAAACTTTTCTTAAGTGAATTCAAATACCATTTTTGATATGATTTCAAATAGAAAGCTATTAGTTGCCTTGTCCGAAATAACGCGAAAAAGCTGATCGCCAATAACGCCAACGAGATTATTAAGGATAACAAACTA
>Ga0316224_1000960_pt1 | contig 35503 bp, 21 predicted proteins | sample TBH18013metaG_FD_206254 | JGI IMG/M metagenome (GOLD analysis project Ga0316224, IMG submission 206254) | Freshwater microbial communities from Trout Bog Lake, Wisconsin, USA - TBH18013 | ecosystem: Environmental > Aquatic > Freshwater > Lake > Hypolimnion/Profundal zone | place: USA: Wisconsin... | reverse complement strand
TGAACACGGGGATTATCGGCAGAGCTGGCAACCACAGGGCATGTCGGCGGCGGCACTGGCGCGTGCCCAAGCGATTGCTCGGACTATCACCTCGGCTATTGGCGGGTTGGGCTTGTTTGGCGTGGAGTTGTTTGTTGATGGCGATCAGGTGTGGTTTAGTGAAGTCAGCCCAAGGCCGCATGACACCGGCATGGTGACCATGGTGACGCAACGGCAAAACGAATTTGAGTTGCATGCCCGGGCTATTTTGGGCCTGCCGGTTGACACGCGTTTGCTGCAAGCCGGCGCCAGTGCCGTTATTTTGGGCGGCATTGCTGCCCAAGGGGTGGGCTATCAAGGCTTGGCGCAAGCTTTGGCAGTGCCGGGCAGTGCAATCCGCTTGTTTGGCAAGCCCGAGGCATTTGTCAACCGGCGTATGGGCGTGGCCTTGGCCAGTGCCGATAGTACCGATGAGGCACTCCGGTTAGCTGGTCAAGCCGCCAGTTTGGTGACGGTCACCCCGCCATAGCGGGTTATGCTTATGCACAAAATCGGCATTATGGTTATTGCATTCAGCGTGGCGCAAACCAGCTGGGCGGAAATTTATAAAACCACAGCCAATGGTCAGACTTATTATGGCAATAGGCCTTATAACGGTTTCAATACCCCTGTGCCGGCCCCGGCCAAAATGGCGACGGTCAAAAAAATTGCCTATCTTTACAAATATCTGGATGGTAATGGCGGACTGCATTATTCTGATGAGCCATTGCCGCAATACCACCTGCTAAGCAAGACTAAAATTGAGGTCGGTTACACGCCGCAACCGGTCAAATCCACTGGCAATTTTTATAAATTTGGCGGTACGCCCGCTCCACTAATATCCCGTCCGCTGCCATTGCCGTTGCCTTCGTATGGCAGCGCTGATACTGGTAAATGGCAATTCAACGATTTGATTGCCGATGTTGCCGAACGCTACCAACTCGATGAAAAATTGCTTCATGCCGTTATTCAAACCGAATCGGCTTATAATGCCAATGCAGTGTCTCCGGCGGGTGCGGTTGGCCTAATGCAGTTGATGCCGGGCACAGCGGAACGCTACGGCGTTGTTGACCGTAACGACCCTGTACAGAATATCCATGGCGGCGCCCGTTATTTGCGGGATTTGTTGGATATGTTCCACCCCAACATTGATTTGGCGATAGCGGCTTATAATGCAGGTGAGAATGCCGTGGTCAAATACAATTACACCATTCCCCCTTATCAAGAAACGCAAAATTATGTGCGTCAAGTGTTGGCGCGTTATAACCACTAACTGGCGTGGTGCCAATGGCAACAGTTGTGCAGTGGGTTGAGCGAGGCAAATTATCATGGCCCTATCGTATAAGCGTAGGCAGTTTTTTAGACAGTTAACGGGCTTGCTGGCGGCTGTCTGCTTGCCTGTGCCATTGGCCTACGCGCGTTGGCCGGAAGCGCATTATGCCGCTAGCCCGCTGGATGCCACGCTTAAGCAGCTATTCAACGATACCATGATTGAACCCAGCGATCAAATAGACATAAATGTCCCCTTGATTGCCGAAAACGGTGCGGTGGTGCCGGTCACTGTCAACGTTGCTTTGCCAGCAGTGCAAAAAATTTACCTGTTGGTGGAGAAAAATCCCGTGCCACTGGTTGCCGAATTTGCCCTATCCGAAAAGATGCAGGCAGTTGTGTCAGCCCGTGTAAAGATGGCTCAAACCAGTGATGTTTGGGTAATTGCCGAAACGGCAGCGGGCTTGTATAAGGCCAGCACAACTGTGAAAGTCACCATTGGCGGCTGTGGCGGTTGATATGTCCAGTATAAAAATCCGTGCCAGGCTACTTGGCGAGGCCATCCAAATCAGAATCCTGATTGTTCATCCCATGGAAACGGGGCGGACATTGGAGCCGCAAACGCAACAAAGCCTTGCTGCGCATTTTATCCAAACCATGACAGTGCGCCATAACGGTGAGGTTATTGTGCAGGCCGATATGGGATCGGGTATTTCTAAAGACCCTTATTTTGCTTTTATGCTCAACGGCGGGCAATTGGGTGACACCATCAGTGTAGACTGGTCAGACAACAGGGGGCAACACGATAGTGCTAGCGAGACGGTCAAATAATCGCGCGTTTTGGCTAGGCTGCCTGTTGTGGATGGCATTGCCCGTGCAGGCCGGCCCATCCGAGGATCAACACCAGCTTAGGCAGTATTACCAACGGCTTTTTCCGCAGCTGCAATTGCAAGATTATGGCAATGGGGTTTATGCCATTGATGCCATAGCCCGCAGTTCTTGGTTGGCAATTGAAGAGTTCCCCCCCTATCAACCGGCACTTGAGCAAGGTCAAGTGTTGTTTGGCACAGCCTTTAACAACGGGCGGCATTATGGCGATTGTTTTGAGCGGCGGGGTATCGGCATAGCACACTATTATCCGCGTTGGGACAGCCAAAAAGGTGCTGTGGTCACTTTGGCACAAGCCGTAAATAATTGCCGTATTGCCAATCGAGAACTACCGTTGGATATTTTTAAAGGGTCAATGGCGGAATTGTTGGCTTATATGGTATTCACCTCGCGCGGGCAACCCATTAGTGTCGTGATACCGGACAACGATCCTCGCGCCTTGCTGGCTTACCAGCAGGGCAAGGCGTTTTATTACCAACGTCGTGGGCAATTGAATTTTGCCTGCGCCACCTGCCATGTCCAAAATGCCGGTAAAAAACTGCGTAGCGAAATTCTCAGCGCCGCCTTGGGTCACACCAATAGTTGGCCCACTTATCGTCTGAAGTGGGGCGAAATGGGCACATTGCAGCGCCGTTTCAATGAATGCTTGGCACAGATTAAAGCCCCTGTTTTTCCATCATCGTCGATAGAGTCCAACAATCTGGAATATTTCTTGGCTTATATGGGCAATGGCGTTAATATCACAGGGCCAAGTGTCCGTAAATAGCCTGTCTGTGAACGGGCCATATCAACCAGCAGTGGTTTATATAAACCATTCCCAATGGCTATTAATGCCCAGTTTTATTATTAGCCAACAATAATCAATGTGTTGTTTTTGGCTTAATTATTGCTTTATCAATTGCCACCTTAAAAGTACTTATAGGTCATTATGATGACCCTAAGCATATACAATAACGGAAAATACAATGAATAAACATAACCGCAAACTAATGGCTGCCGCCATTGCCAACATATGCGCCCTCACTTTGTCGCCAACAGCACATGCATTGGATGATGTGATGCAGGACTCCGGCAGTTGGTTACAGGCCGTTGCCGAAGGCAGCTTAAAAGTGGTTGACCCCAAATTAGCCAAGACCCGGATTTGGCTGGAAGGCCAGTCCCGTTTTAATGGTGATTTCAACCATTGGTATCAAGGTATGGTGCGTACAGCGTTCGGCTATTCGTTAAGTGACAGGGCCACTGTTTGGGCGGGTTACACATGGTTGCCGACGCAAATGGTCGGTAAAGACTTGGTGTCACAACAAGATGTCTGGCCTGCGTTCCGTTATGTATTACCTACCAGTATCGGTACGGTGACATTCAGGACAATGGTGGAAAGCAATTTCTTGGTGGGTAACCAAGTGCGTGTCCGTCCGCGCCAAATGATTAAGCTTAATCATCCTTTAGAATTTGAACCGCGTTTAAGCTTGGTTGCTTGGGATGAGTTTTTCATCCGCCTTAATGACACCCAATATGGCGGACAAGCGGGGTTTGACCAAAACCGTGCCTTTGCCGGATTCGGCTGGGCGTTTAATAAAACGGTGCGCACTGAATTGGGCTATATGAACCAGTATCAGGATGACCTTGTCCATAACAATGCCACTATGCGCCATTTGTTGATGGCATCAATGTTCGTCAATTTCTAATTTTTATTGGGCAGGTTGCTGGCTTAATTGCAACTCAACTGTTAACTTGAGTCGCTGTTAAATGACAACTTGCTATTATAAAATTCAATTGCATACATTGGAAAAAGTCGAGGGTGGTGTTGTATCAGTACAATCATCGCCCTCGAGTTCCGCTATAATTATTCGAAATAACTGTCATTCAGTAGCATATCTTCAAAAAATGCACCGTAGTTTTTCTCTGGATGCCTGATATGAATTTCCAGTACCCAGATCAACGCCGCTGGACAAAAATCAATGTCTGCTAATGGGCCGTCATAGTGCGCGGCATGTGGAAATTCTGACAGGCGATGCCCGGACAAGTCCATATTGAGTTCCCATCCCAACCTTTGTGCTTGTGCAATGGCATAGTCGTACAGTGCTGCACCGGTGGCTTTTTCGGTTTGCCATTTGTTTCTTACCAAATGAAAGAGGGCGCGGGCATCATGGGCGATTTTGGCCATGCTTGCGTCGTTGCCGGTGACAAAAGTGTCGCCGCCATCCCCTTCCCATTGCTCCCACACAGGGCCGATATCGATGAAAAATATATCGTCATCCCCTAGCACAATACCGGGATCGGAATCTGCCCCGAAAGTTTTGGTGGTGTTCGTCCCAAAACGGACATAGACATCATGCCAGCCGCGCCGCATATCGTGTGCCGCCAATATCTCATGGGCCATTGCAACGGCATCTTCTTCAACCATACCGGGCTTGACAGCGGCGGCTATTTTATGGATGGCGGCCCGGGTTTTATTTCTGACCGCCAGCATGGTTTCAACTACAAAAGCTTCACCCACATTTTCTAATTCAGATGGTAATGCACTCACAGTGTTATACTCCTTTGATGTTATTTTATTATAGTGACAGTTATTGTTGACCGTGTGCTGTAGGCGCAGGTCGGGGAATTGGCTTCGGTGCCAAAATCAAGCTAATGCGAAGGCCGTCCATTGCCTCGGTTAGTTTTACCTGGCAAGACAAGCGAGAAAACTCGCCGACGTTGGGTAAATGGGCCAGTAGTCCGAATTCTTTTGTTTCTGCCGCCGGTAAGCGTTCCCAGTCGTTTGGGTCGACATTAATCCTACAAGTGCCACAAGCCGCCTTGCCGCCGCACACTGATAAAACCGGCAAGGCTTCGCGGCGTAAGGCCTCCAGTAATGTTTCGCCTAAATGGGCGGATATTTTTCTGGACGCTTCGGGTGGTGACGTTATTTCTACGATCAAACTCATTTCTTTGGTGAGGTGGTAAGTTGTTTCTTGGATTTCCATAGAGGAGGGTATTGCCGACGGCGGGCTATCATAGCTTATTGTTGGCTGCGGTTCTATGTCCAGTGTGAGGGACATTTTATGTTAAGACGGTTCAAGTGTCGACACAAAAATAGTTGCTGAGATAAGTGAGCTGGGCTAAGCATTGGCTGTAATGGCAGGGTTTTATTGGTTGGCGGGATTGTTTAAAAGAGATGACCACAGAACCAACGACTAACGCCATTCAGCCCGATGACTATTGATCGGGCATGATAGAATGGAGGCGATTGTTTGTTTTTTCGTATCCCACCCTATAAAGACCCTCGGCTTCGGTTCATCCTGACAGGCTTTTATGCACCCATTGATACCCTTGATTGGTTTGGCAATGCTGACGGGTTGCGCCTCTTATCAGTCGCGTCCTTTGGATCCGGCGGCTTCGGGGGCGCAATTGCAGGCGCGGCGCTTGGATAATAGCCAACTCCAAGCGTTTATCAACAACGCCAACCTGCCCGCCAGTACGCCGTGGAATTTGGATAAGCTGACCATGGCGGCGTTGTATTACCATCCCGACATTACTTTGGCACGCGCCCAAGCCGAATCGGCGGATGCCGCCATTATTACCGCTGGGCAACGCCCTAATCCTACCCTAAGCGTAACCCCGACCTGGGTCAGTAACTTGGCATCTGCGCCGCCGTGGTTGTTTGCCAGTATTTTGAGCATTCCTATTGAAACGGCGGGCAAGCGTGGCTATCGCATCGACCGAAGCCGACACTTGACCGATGCCGCCAGTCTACGTATAGCCGATGCGGCTTGGTTGGTGCGGGGGCGGTTGCGGCTGGCCCTGCTGGATGTTTATGCATCCCGCGAGATAGTGCGCTTGTTGCAACAGCAGTTGCAACTGGAACAGGCGATTGACCGGCAGTTGCAGCAACAGCGGAGTGCCGGGGAGATTGCCGAAACAGATTTATTGGCGGCGCAATTAGGCAAGCAACAAGTCCAGCTGGCCTTGACGGCGGCGCAAAAAAAACAAGCCGATAGCTGCGTGCTGTTAGCCGCAGCCCTAGGTGTGCCGGTTGCCGCATTGGCGGGCATTAGCTTGGATTTTGGTGAATTTACCCAACAGCCTGATCTAAATGCCGCAGCCACTGGGTCATTGCAAGCGCTTGCTTTGCGCCAGCGTCCCGATGTGTTGGCCAGTTTGGCGGATTACGCGGCAGCGCAATCGGCGTTGCAATTGGAAATCGCTAACCAATATCCCAATTATCAGCTTAACCCCGGCTATACCTATAATACCGGAGAAAACCGTTGGTCTATAGGTGCTGGGTCGATACCACTGCCTGTTTTCAATCAAAACCAAGGGCCGATTGCCGAAATGGCCGCCAAACGGCAAGAAGCGGCACAACGTTTTGAGGCCTTGCAATTGCGTATCATGGGCGAAATTGAACGCGCCCATGCCAGCACCTTGGCGATGCAAGTCCGCTGGCAAGCGGCCCAGCAGGTACTGCAAAATCGAACGGTAAACCTAAAATTGGCTCAAGACTTGTTGCAGGCCGGTGAACTGGATAGCCATGCTGTGTACGTCGCCGAATTAGAACGGTTGCTGGCCGAGCGCGGACGTTTGGATGTGCTGGTTGAATGCCAGCAAACCTTGGCCACACTGGAAACAGCCCTACGCCAGCCCTTATCACCTGTTATGGCAACGGTGCTGTCAGTACCGGCACTGAGGAAGTCACCCTAATGAAGCATGTTTTGGCAACGAATTTTTTGATAGGGTGGATGGGTTGTTGTTTTGTAAGCGGCGTATGGGCGGACGGGCCAACCGATAGTACAGAGGTTGCAGTACGCACTGGCACGATTACTCTTGCCACGTTGCAACGTTATGTACAGGCTTATGGCTTGGCCGAACCTGAACCTGCCCGCCACGGCAAGCCAGCCGCAAGCGCGAAAGTTGCCGCCCCCGTGGCGGGCATTATTAGCCAAGTGCATTGCCAAGAAGGCCAAGCGGTCAGACAAGGTGATCTGCTGTTCAGCTTGGACAGCCGTGCCGTGCAGGGGCAAATTGCCAAAGCACAAGTTGCCGTGGCATTTGCTGAAAAAAATATTTCTCGTAAACAGCAGCTTAAGCTTGGGGAAAGCATTTCGCGTAAATTAGTTGACGATGCCCAACAACTGTTGGAAACAGCCCGCGCCGATTTACAGGCCGCGCAAACCCAAGCTGATTTATTGGCAATCACCGCGCCATTATCAGGCACGGTGACCGCCCTACATTTTAAGGTCGGCGAAGCCATTACCCCCAGCAGTGTGTTGGCGGATGTCTTGGCATTGCACCGCCTTGCCATTACCCTGCATGTGCCCAGCGAAGAAGCGGCGGATTTGCGTTTGGGGCAAACGGTGTCTATTGGTCTCCGTGACCCCCAATACCCCCCGACCGGATTGATCAGCTATATTAGCCCGCAAATTGACCCAATGACCGACACGGTATTGGTGCGTGTCACACCCAGTGCCAATCTTTGTCCGCAAAAGCCCTGCTTGTTGGCAGGGCAATTTGTCCATGCCCGTATCGTAGTCGAACAACGGCGCAACCGTTTGACTGTGCCAATTGCCAGTGTGGTGAAGACTGAAAATTCCGAAAATTCCGCAACCCTCGCCATTGTTGATGGCGATCATGCCAAACAACAGCCAGTGACCACTGGTTTGCAGGAGGGGGATGTCATTGAAGTGTCCGGCACTGGTTTGCAAGCCGGTATGACGGTGGTGACTGAAGGTGCTTACGGTTTGCCGCCAGAAACGCGTATACGGGTGCTTAAATGAGCGCAGCCCCCGCATTTGCCATACGTCACCATAAAGCCATTTTTTTTCTGTGTATGGCCCTGTGTTTGGCTGGCGCTTATGCGGCACTGGGGATGCCGTCGTCGATTTTTCCGCAAACTAATTTCCCCCGCGTGGTGGTGTTGGTCGATAACGGCGTGATGCCTGCCAATGAAATGATGGCGACTATCACCCGGCCTATTGAGGAGGCCGTCAAAGATATTCCCGGTGTCACCACGGTGCGCTCCAAAACCGGCCGGGGGACGGCGGAGGTCAATATTTTTTTCACTTGGCAAACCGACATGGTGCAAGCGGAGCTGTTTGTGCAAGGCCGGCTGGCAGTGGTGCAGAAATCTTTACCGGTCACCGCCAACGGTGCGGTGTGGCGGCTGACCTTCGCGGCTTTTCCGGTGGTCGGTTTAAGCCTGACCGGCCCGCACTATGCATTGACCGAACTGTGGGAAACTGCCCGTTATAATTTGCAACCGCATTTGTTGCGTATTGCCAATGTGGCACGGGTCGGCATTGTCGGCGGACGCGCACCGGAATACCATATCATTGTTGACCCGTTGCGTTTGCAGGCGGTCAATTTAAGCCTCGCGCAAGTCACCGATGCCTTAATCCGTAACAACCAAGTCACTCCTACAGGGATGTTGGAGGAAAATTACCAGCTGTATTTGACCGTGGTGGATGGTCGTGTCCGTGCCATTGCTGATATTGAAAACCTGACTGTCACCACCGTTACCGCTATACCTAATGCTACCGTACCACCCCCTGCCGCTATCGGGCATCCCGTGCGCATTAAAGATTTTGCCCGTGTTGAGCGCGCGCCGGAGCCGGTTTTTAATATTGTCACCGCCCGTGGCGAACCGGCGGTCTTGCTGAACGTCTATAGCCAGCCCAATGGCAGCACCTTGGATATTGCCAAACAACTTAAGGAAGAACTGGCGGTATTAAGCAAAAGCTTGCCGCGCGGGATGCAGGTCGAGGTGTTTTATGACCAATCTTTGCTGGTTGGCGATTCCATCCAAAGCGTATGGGAAGCCATCGTCATAGGGCTGTTGTTGTCAGTTTGCATTTTGTATGTGTTTTTGCGCAACTGGGGGGCAACCTTGATTGCCGCCACTGTTATCCCCGCCACTGTGCTGGTGACTTTATTGGCGGTGCGGGTTCTGGGGCTGAGTTTTAACCTGATGACATTAGGGGGCATTGCCGCTGCTATTGGCCTGATTATTGATGATGCCATTGTGGTGGTTGAGGCTATCCACAGCAAACTCAACCACGGGGTGGCAAAACTGACCGCAGTGCAACAAGCATTAGCTGATATTTTTAGGCCGCTACTCGCTTCAACGCTTACGCCCGTGGTGGTGTTTATACCCTTGGCATTTCTCGATGGTGTGGCGGGCAATTTTTTTCGTGCCTTATCGCTCACTATGGTGGTGTCATTGCTCACTTCTTTACTGTTGGCGGTCACGCTAATCCCTGCCTTGGCAGCGGTTTGGCTACCTAAACAGTTGCCCAAACAGGAACACAGCCCCAGCTTGCCACCGCAGCGGGATGGGTTGCAACGGCTGTTAAATTTCTATGAACAAGCCTTGCGTTCGGCATTGCACCATGCCAAAAAGGTCATGCTGGCCTGTTGCGCCGTGCTGGCGATGGGTATTTGGCTGTATGGGCGGTTGGATAGCGAGTTCTTGCCGTTTATGGATGAGGGGGCTTTTGTGCTGGATTACCATGCCCCGTGGGGCACTAATCTCAGCGAAACTGACCGCCAGCTTAAGCAAGCCGAAAAGTTACTGCATGGGTTGCCAGAATTGGATAGTTATTCGCGCCGTACTGGGGCACAATTGGGTCTGGGCATTTCTCAAGCCCACAGCGGGGATTTTTTGGTCAAATTAAAAGCTGACCGTAGCCGCACAACGGATGAAATTATCGCCGGATTGCGCCAACAATTGCATCAGCAAGTCCCTGGGCTAGACTGGGAGTTTGCCGGTATCCTCAATGACTTGATCGGCGATTTGACATGGTCGCCCCGACCCATTGAAATCAAATTGTTTTCCACCGATGTGGCATGGCTCAAGCAAAAAGCCCCGCAAATTGCAGAGGAACTCGGCAAAATAGCCGGTGTGGTGGATATATTTGATGGCTTGGAAACCACCGGCCCGTCATTAAGCTTAAAAGTACGCCCGCTGGATGCCTTGCGTTTTGGCCTGACCACCAACGATGTGGCCTTGGCTATCAGCACTGCCATGCTGGGGCAAAAAGCCTCCTATGTGTTGGAAGGTGATCGGGTCATTAACATTCGTGTGCGTATGGAGCATGAGGCCAGCAACCAAATTGCCGATTTGCGCGAATTGCCGTTGCGTTCGCCCGATGGCAGGACAGTGAAATTATCGCAAGTTGCCGATATTGTCAACGAACCAGGACAATTGCAACTCAATCGTGAAGATTTACGGCAATTGGTTGCTGTCTCGGCACGGTTGGAAAACCGCGATTTGGGCAGTGCCATTGCTGAAATCAAAGCCAAACTGAGCCAAGACCCTAGTTTGCCAGCCGGTGTGCTGGAGTTTGGAGGGCTGTACAAACAACAACAGGAGTCTTTCCTTAACCTGACGCTGGTGTTGTTGGCTTCAGTTTTTTTGGTGTTCACCGTATTGCTGATTGAATTCGGTGCTTTTTACCCGCCGGTCGCCATTGTTTTTGGTTCCCTGTTGGCGTTATGTGGCACGGTGCTGGCTTGGTTCCTGACCGGCACATCGGTCAATATCGTGTCTTTGCTGGGGGCGATCATTGGCATTGGCGTGGTGGCAAAAAACGGCATTTTAATGTTGGATTCAGTCCAGCATCTTGTTGACCAAGGCGATACTCTTGAACAGGCATTACTTGCCTCGGGGCGGCAGCGCTTGCGCCCAGTGCTGATGACCTCCTTGGCCGCCACACTAGGGCTGTTGCCTTTGGCCTATGGCATCGGGGCTGGTTCGGACATGCTCAAACCTTTGGCAATCGCTGTCATAGGCGCATTGGTGCTGTCGGTGTTGTTGTCGTTGGTAGCCACGCCGGTGGTGTATTTCATGTTGAGCCGCTCCCGATCCTCCTGCCTGCCAAAAACACGTTGAGGCTTACGATTGCCAGCCACCACCCAGTGATTTGTAAAGGTCGACCATGGCATTAATTTGCTTCTGCTTGGTGTCAATCAATTCTCTTTTGGCATCCAGCGCGTCCCGTTGTGTCAACAGCACGTCCAAATAGTCGGCACGGGCGGATTTGAACAACTGGGTGGATATGTCTATCGACTTGACCAGTGAGTCAACTTGGGATTTTTTAAGCTGATAGTTTTTACCCAGATTATCGATATTCGATATTTGGTTCAACACTTCCGTGTAGGCCTTGATAATACTTTGTTCATACTCGAACGCCGCTTGCACTTGCATCGCGTTGGCGTTTTTATACTCGGCAATGATGGCATTCTTGTTGACCAAAGGCGCCACCAAATCGCCAGCGAGCGTGGCCGCCAGCGACTCGGGGGTATTGACCAGATAGCGCATGGCGAACGCATCAAAGCCTATCCCGGCTTTTATGCCAAGGGACGGATAGAAATTTGCCCTGGCCACTTCAATATTCAATTTAGCGGCCTTTAGCTCAAGTTCCGCTTGCCTGATGTCCGGCCTGTTTTGCAACAATTGCGACGGAATACCAGTATTGAGGAACTTGGGCTTAAGTTCCATAAAACCCGCTGAAGACCGCTGGATAGGCTCCGGTGTCCGCCCTAGCAAATAGTTGATGCGGTTTTCCGTTACTGTGATCTGCTGCTTTATCTCAAATATCCGGCTTTTGTTTTTGGCGACTTCCGCTTCATAACGTTTGATAGCCAAGGAGTTTGACCGCGCAAATAACTGTAACTGTTTGACGATGTTCAGGCCATTTTGTTGTATGGCAATGTTTTTCTGTAGATTTTCAAGCTGGTTGTCGAGTGTCACCAGTTCAAAATAAGAATGGGCCACTTCGGCAACCAGATTGGTCAAGAGAAAATTTTTGCCTTCGGTGGAAGCCATGTAGTCGAACATGGCCACTTGCGTGGCATTGCGCAATTTTTTCCAGATGTCGACTTCCCAACTGGAAAAAAGCCCGAATTGGTAATCACCCAAGACTGCAGGGAAGCCACCATTGGCCAGTGGCAGGTTTTCTTCAACTGTACCCAAACGCGTGTACTTGCCGATTTTGTCGGCGCCCGCGCCGGAACCGATATTGACAAACGGCAAGTACGCCCCTCGACGAGCCTGAATTTCGTTTCGGGCAACGCTGATGCGTTGCATCATAATATTGATTTCTTTGTTATTGACCACCGCTACATCAATCAACTTCACCAAATTGGGGTCTTCAAAAAAATCCTTCCATTTCACATTGCCAGAACTGGCCTGCTTGGTCAGTTCTGGCCTAAAGTTATCCGGCAGAGGGACGCTTTCTTTTTTTGTGGTCATGTCTGGAATGCCACAGGCCTGCAATATCAGGGTTGCACCTACTGCCATCAAGCTTAGCCCCCTTCTCCTGTTAATCTTCATCGTGCGCACCGTATTGATAAGTTTCGGTCAAAGGCTCATTTGCTTCGTCTTTAATCAAGGATTTGCCTTCTATCATTTTGGCAAACAGGTAAAAAAGTCCAGGAATAAGGATTACACCAAATACAGTACCAAACAACATACCGCCCAAGGACGATGTGCCGATAGTACGGTTGCCCACCGCCCCCGCCCCTGTGGCTATCACTAACGGCACCAAACCGGCGATAAAGGCGAAAGAAGTCATCAAAATGGGCCTAAAACGCGCTTTGGCACCCTCAATGGTTGCCTCTTTAATGGACATGCCCTGAGCCTGCTTCTGCACGGCGAATTCGATAATCAACACCGCGTTTTTGCCAAGCAAACCAATCAGCATGACCATCCCGACCTGGGAATAGACATCGTTGGCTAGCCCCGTTACTTTCAGCAGCAAGAAAGAACCAAAAATGCCAGCAGGTAGCGAAAATAAAACGGCTAGCGGCAACAGGAAGCTTTCGTACTGTGCCGCCAACACCAGGTATACGAACACCAATACGATACCGAAGATGACCGCCGCTTCATTACCTCGGGCGGCTTCGTCAAAGGACAAGCCTTCCCAGCCAATGTCAAAACCGCGTGGCAAGGTGGCTTTGGCAACTTCTTGGATGGCCTTGATGGCATCGCCCGAAGTATAGCCAGCTGCTGGCACAGCACGGATAACGGCAGAATTGTAGAGGTTATAACGGGTAATTTCGTTGGGGCCTTGGGTTTTTCTCATGGTCATAAACGAAGAGTAAGGCACCATCTTGCCGTCGTCACTTTTCACATAGTAGTTCAGCACATCAGAAGGGAAGCGCCGGAATTCAGGTGAAGCTTGGGCGTAAACTTTAAAAAAGTTATTGAAGCGTATAAAGCCTTGCTCGTAGGTGCTACCGATCATGATATCGAGGTTATTCATTGCCTTGTTGATGGAAACCCCTTTTTGCATGGCCAATTTATTGTCGATCACCAGTTCGTATTGCGGGAAATTGGCCGCATAGAAAGTGAACAAGCCAGTCAGCTCCTTGCGTTTGCGTAGCTCGGCCATAAAATCTTGGTTGATTTTGTCAAACGCTTGGTAGTTCGTGTCAGTGGTCTTGTCCAATAAGCGCAAAGCCAAGCCGGATGCCGCACCGTAACCAGGAACCGCAGGGGGTTCAAAAAACTCGATGATGGCACCAAAGTCATGGACTTTCTTCTCCAGCTCATGAATAACGTCTTGTACGGAGTTTTTGCGTTCAGTCCAGTCTTTTAAGTTAATAATACAGGTGCCGGCGTTGGAACCGCGGCCTTCGGTAAGCACTTCATAACCCGCCAGAGAAGAAACCGATTGCACCCCCTCTATGGTTTTGGCAGCTTTTTCCAGCTCCTGAGCCACCTTATAGGTTACTTCTATGGTTGAGCCAGGCGGTGTTTGGATAATGGCATAGATCATGCCTTGGTCTTCACCTGGGATAAAACCAGACGGCAAAGTTAGATTGACCGTATAAATGCCGAATGAAAAACCGCCCAAAACCAAAATCGTCAGGATACGACGGGTCACTACGACATCCAGCAGTTTGACGTAGCTTCCTGTCACTTTTTCAAAAAGATGGTTAAAACCATCAATAAATAGACTGATTGGCGTTTTGCGTTTCGGCTGACCGTGCGTGTTTTTAAGTATCATCGCACACAAGACTGGGGCCAGCGATAGAGCGACAACGGCAGAAATGATGATTGACGAAGCCATGGCAATGGCGAACTGCCGGTAAAACACGCCGACCGGGCCGCTCATGAAGGCAATCGGGACAAACACTGAGGTCATAACCAAAGTGATGGCGATAATGGCACCGCCAATTTCACCCAACACTTTTCTGGAAGCCACATAAGGGCTACAGTGTTCCGCTTCCATTTTGGCGTGCACCGCCTCCACCACCACAATCGCATCATCGACCACGATACCAATCGCTAATACAAGGGCGAACAAAGTGATCAGGTTAATGGAAAGCCCGAAAGCGGACATCACGGCAAATGCCCCGACCAGCGAAACCGGTACGGCAAGGATGGGGATCAAGGTGGAACGCCAGTCGCCTAGGAAAATGAACACCACCAAAGACACCAGCACGAAGGCTTCCGCTAAGGTGTGCAGCACTTTTTCAATGGAGGCATCAACGAACCGTGATACGTCGTAGTTGATTTCGTAGTCCATGCCCTCTGGGAATGAGGCTTTTAATTCGATCAGTTTTTTCTTCACGTCCTCAATAACTTTACTGGCGTTACTGCCGTAGTTTTGCTTGAGCACGATGGAAGCGGAAGGCAGTGAATCCTTATCGGAGTAAATGTTATAAAATTCGCTGTTCAGGTCGACCCTGGCAACGTCTTTAAGGCGCAGTATCTCGCCTTTGGAGTTGGCGCGGATAATGATGTCTTCATACTGTTCGGGTTTGTTGTAACGGCCTTGGTAGATCAACACATATTCTTTGGATTGGGCAGTGATCCCAGTACTTTGCCCCAACCGGCCGGGTCGTCCAATAATACTTTGGGAGGATACCGCTTCCATCACTTCGTCTATCGAGACGCTATAAGCCCGCATCCGGTCGGGATTCAACCAAATCCGCATGGCATATTGGCGGCTACCCAGTATTTGCGCTTGGGCAATACCAAACACCCGCTGCACTTCAGGAATGACATTGGCGTAGGCGTAGTTAAATAAAAATTTCTCGTCAGCGTTTTTGTCTTTACTGTACAGGTTGACGTACATCAGCATACTGGGCTGCACCCGATTGACAATCACGCCTTCCAATTGCACCAAAGTGGGTAGCCTGCTCATCACCTGGTCTAGCCGCGTCTTCACGTTGACCATGGCAATATTGGGGTCAACACCCAAATCGAATAACACCTGAATGGTTGATTCACCGGCACTGGTTGCAGCAGAGACCAGATATTTCATGCCGGGTACACCGTTGATGGCCCGTTCAATGGTGATTAGCGACGACTGCACCAATACATCAGCACTAGCCCCCGGAAACGACAAGGAAATAGTCACCCGAGGCGGCGCAATGTCGGGAAACTGCGAAATAGGCAAGGTAAAAATCGCCAAGGCGCCCATAAATAGGAACAATAGCGATAGCACGATCGCCATAACGGGTCTTTTGATAAAAATATTAAACATAATTAATGACTGGTTGAAGGGTTACTCGGTATATAAATGCAACTCTGAGCGAACCTTTTCGGGCAGCTTAAAATCAATTTCCACTGCTTCTCCGGGATGCACCTTACGCAAGCCTTCAAGCAATATCTTGTCATCGTCCTGCAAGCCCTCTTTAATGATGAACAGCTGCGGCACATCGGCTTCAATCTTGATCAGCCTTTGTTCCAGTTTGCCTTCTTTGTTGATGACATAGACATAAGTTTTGTCCATCACTTCAAATACCGCTTTTTGCGGGATGAGCAAGGCGTTTTTGTAGGGCTTGAGCATGATGATGTTGCCGGTCTCGCCATGCCTCAGCAATTTGTCCGGATTGGAGAAGGTGGCGCGGAATTCGATATTGCCGGCGGTATTGTCAAAATCGGCTTCAATGGTTTCAATAATGCCGGTCTGGTTGAAAATCTGCCCGTTGGCCATTTTCAACTGCACTTTGGTGAGCGGGTCACCGTCTTTTTTATGCGCTTTATAGTCCAGATATTCAGCTTCCGGCACGTTGAAATACACCCACAGCTTGCTGGTGTCGGACAGTGTCGTCAACAAGTCCCCTTCATTGAGCAGACTACCGTTCCTGACAAACAAATGGTCCATAATGCCGTCAAAAGGTGCGTTGATGTCGGTGAACCCCAAGTGGGTTTCCGCTAGTTTCACTTCCGCTTCGGCTTTTTGCAGCTTGGCTTTGGCCAAAGCCAATTCGTTGGCAGAAACGATGTTTTGGTCAGCCAAGCCTTTGGTGTTCTGGTATTCGATGCTCATGTTGCTGGCTTCCGCTTTCGCTTTCAGCAGTTCAGCCTGATAGATGTTGGGCATGATTTTGAACATCGGTTGCCCCTGATGCAATTGTTGCCCTTCGTCGACAAAAATATTCTGCAGATAGCCTCTCTCCAATGCGCGTACTTCAATATGCCGGATGGCATGTATCTGACAGACATATTCCCGTTTGATAGCGGTGTCTTCCCGGAATGGGGTGGTTGCCTCATATTTGGGCACTTCTTCAGGTTTTTCGGTTTCTGTCGGATGGCAACCGCTTAATAACAGCGCGGCGGTCAGGCCTAAGACTATAGCTTTTTTAATAATCATTGTTAGGATGCAAAAGAAGGTTAATTAAGAAAATGGCACGAATGACAACGGAAACTTTTAATTGTTGCTGGCAGGGGCAAACCTTGTTTTGCGCCTGCTGCCCGTATTTTATTTATTGGGTTGCCTAACATCAGCCCCACACATTGTGGGCGTCCTAAATAGGGCGATCATGACCAAATGTAGTGCATAAAAACAGCGTATGGATTGATGAAAAAAGCTAAATTGGATGTAAAAACATCATTATGGACATTCCTTATGATGCGCCTGGCAAGGCTCAAGGATCATAAGTTTTAAAATCAGTTATAAGCTTTCACCGGGTTAGGCTTTGTTCGGACAGGATTTTGCGATTAAAAAATGTAAAATCGTGTGCAACACGCTTGGCTAATTGACTAAAGCACGAATGATGCCAGTTAAAGTTCTGGCAATAAGGCCAAGAAAAACAAAACGAATAAAAAATGATTTGAAACTTTACGGCTTTGGTTGGTTTATAAAAACCGCAAACATGGTCGATATGAACCAAGTTTTTTCCGACAGGGGTGGCTTTGCCCGGCAGAACGGCCGTCATCAAGCGGTTGCCTTACTTTTGTTACAGTTATATTTCCCTTTTGTTACAGTTATATGTCAATGATTTAATTGGCTTTTAATTGACATGGATTTTTTGTACAATGGGTGTTGTATCAGGGGCATCCCATCAACAGCCCTCCCATCGATGGAGCTTTGGACGGCTGGTCTGGTTTGGTCTCCCAATACATCTTTCCACTCATTGACATAGGCACAAAAATGAAAAAATCCCTTTTACCTTTAGCCATTGCTTTGGCTTTTAATGCAGCGGCGGCAAACGCAACAGCCCCGGCAACTGCGGCAGCAAAACATGTGGTTTTAATTTCAGTTGATGGTTTGCATCAAAATGATTTGGATTGGTATGTAAAAAACAATCCAACTTCAACATTGGCCACGTTGGTTGCCCAAGGTGTTGAGTACAACAACGCCATGACCCAGTTCCCTTCTGATTCTTTCCCCGGCATGGTCGGTCAAGTCACTGGTGGTAACCCGCATAGCACCGGTATTTATTACGACGTTTCATACAACCGTAATTTGTTGGCGCCAGGCACCACCTCATGCGCTGGTGCAACGCCTGGTACAGTAGTGGCTTTTGATGAAAGCATCGACAAAAACAGCAGCCGTATTGACGCTGGTCAAAACATCCCTAATCTGTATACCAACGCCCCCAGCAACTTTTCATTGATTTCTTGGTTGAGCAGCAACCCATTGACCTTGATCAACCCAGCCAACTTGCCGGTTGACCCAAGCACTTGTATGCCGGTTTATCCGCATCAATACCTGCAAGTCAACACTATTTTTGAAGTGGCGCATAGCCACGGCATGCGTACTGCTTGGTCTGACAAGCATCCTGCTTATGAAATTCTGGGCGGCCCTAGCGGCAAAGGCATTAGCGAATACTTTACTCCAGAAATCAATAGCTTGATCTCATTGACCAGCTCCAATGATTTCACTAAAGACAACCTGAGCACCCAGTTGTATGACAACCTGAAAGTTACTGCCGTGGTCAATTGGGCACAAGGCCAAAACCATTCCGGCACTGCTGTAGTGGGTACGCCTGCCATTTACGGTATGAACTTCCAGTCTGTATCCACCGCACAAAAACTGAACACTTCCAGCTACACTGACCCTGCTACTGGCAGCGTCATGCAAAACGGTTTGGGCGGTTATGTTAAAGATGCCAGCACAGGTGCCATGATGCCAGGCCCAGTTCTGACCGGTGCATTGAACTTTGTTGACCAATCTATTGGCAAAATCGTTAAAGCCGTTGATGCTAACACTGTGGTTATCGTCTCTGCCAAACACGGCCAATCACCTGTCAACCGCGCTGATTTGACTTTGATCAATGATGGCGACATGAATGCTGCGTTGGATGCTGCTTGGAATGCTGCACATCCTGGTGCCAACGGTTTGATTGCCAATTCCATGGACGATGATGGCGTGTTGTTGTGGTTGAAAGACACTTCAGCAGAAGCGACCACTTTTGCCAAAAACTTCTTGTTTAACTATTCAGGCACTGGCGTAGGTTCTGACAGCAATGGCAACCCAACCAGCAAGCCATTCACCAACACTGGCTTGGCAGCTGTTTATGCAGGTGCTGATGCGGCACAATTCCTGAATGTGCCTGCCAACGACCCACGTGCGCCTGATGTGGTGGGTGTGGCCAAAACTGGTAGCGTATTCGCCGGTGGCCATTTGAGCAAAATTGCTGAACACGGTGGCAACAATGTCAATGACCGTCATGTGCCTATCCTTGTTTGGGGTGCCGGTATTGCTTCAGGCAAAGTGGTAAAAGCGCCTGTTGCCACTCCGCAAATTGCCCCTACTATCTTGAAAGTATTAGGTCTTAACGTCAATACTTTACAAGCCGTTAAAATGGAAAAAACCGCAGTGTTGCCAGGTCTGAACTAATTTTTTAGTTTTACTGGTTGGTTTTGAGGCGGGGGATCGCTTCCCCGCCTCTTTTTTTGCCTAGCCATAAAAAGGCAAATTTTGCCATTCAGCGTATTTCAATCCAACAATTCAATTATTTACTATGAAATCCATAAAAATTAATCACCGCACGCTGGGACAATCCATTTCGTTGATCTTAATGGCCAGCAGCTCAGTTGCTTTAGCGGGTACAGACCATTTTTCTGTTGGCAACTTAGTGGTCAGCCGCAGTGTGTATAACAATCTGTCCAGCAATGTGGTGATGGGTCAAAAATTGCCGCCTAATTGCACCACCGGTTGCGTCACCGCCATTAGCGACGGCACTTATCCGCAAATATGGAACAACAGCACTGTTGATGGCAGTTTCGGCATCACGTCAAAAATTTATCTGGATCAAATTACAACTAACGGCAGCTTGGTCAACTCATTGCAAGTTGCTAACAGTTCACAGCCCAGCATTACTGCCAAGAGCAACCAATTGGTCACCAGTTTCCCTTCTAAATCAGAGCTGGCACTGAACCTTTCAGCAGACCGTAATATCCTGACCTTCATGGGTTATGTGGCACCGATTAACACGCTTGACGTGTCCAATTCCAATACGCCTGCGGTGGTTGATCCTACCAACCCAGTGATAGCCAGCTATTACCGTGCGGTTGCGGCGGTGGACAAAACCGGCAAATTTACTTTCACTGAAACCAATGCTTACAGTGGTAATAATGGCCGCGCTGCTTACCTGAACAACAGCAATGGCGCCAATGTCATTTATATGGCAGGTAACGCGGGCAACGGCGGCAATCCACAGCCCAACAACATCATCTTGGGTGCGGGCGCACAAATCGTAACCCCATCAAGCTTACCGCAAGCCAAACAAGTGCCGTTGTTGCCAACCCCTGTGGGCAGCTTTAACATCACCCAATTGGGCGACAAAGCGGACAAAATTGGTAAAGACACTAACTTCCGTGGCTTGACTGTCTACAATAACGTTGTTTATTACACCAAAGGCAGTGGCGGCAACGGTATCAACACGGTTTATTTTGTTGACACCACCGGCACCGCTTGTCCTAACGGTGTAGGCGTGCCTAGTCCAGTTGCCACATTGCCAACTACTAGCATCAGCTACAACGCAGCCAATTTACAAACTTTGGGTGTCGCCCCTTACAATATGTGCATATTGAAAGGCTTTCCGACCACCTTGGCAAAAACTGCTACTGCGTTCCCGTTTGGTTTGTGGTTTGCCAACCCCACTACCCTTTATGTGACTGATGAAGGCAATGGCAGCACCACTTACACTGCCCCTACCTATACTGGTGCGGCAGCACAAACCACTGCGGGCTTGCAAAAATGGGTTTTTGACGGTACCCAATGGAACTATCTCTATACCCTGCAATCGGGTCTGGATTTAGGTGTGCCTTATCAAGTCGCCAAGTATCCAACAGGCACCAACCCTGTCACCAACTTGCCATGGTCCCCTGCCACCAGCGGCTTGCGTAACTTGACTGGACACGTTAATGCTGATGGCACAGCCAACATCTATGCCATCACTTCAACAGTGAGTGGTGACGGTGACCAAGGTGCTGATCCCAACAAGTTGGTTGTGATTAAAGACGTGTTGAGCGCGACCACTGTGTCTGCTGCAGAAAGTTTCTGGACACTTAAAACAGCGGCTTATGGCGAAGTGTTACGCGGTGTTTCTTTTACACCAGGCACACCTGAATAAACGCTTTGAAGCTTAAGTAGTGCATAGGGGCGGGCATGGTTCGCCCCTATTTTTGATGCCCATCAGTCAGGGCGCTTGTCCGATATTCCCCTCAATTAATACCGCAAAATTTTGCCAGGACATTAGCACATGTGTCCTGTGCCTGTGGTGTATTATCCCTACCGCTATTTATAGCATTGGTTCAAATAAACCACTATTCTGCTAGGCCAGATGGCCTATAAATACCACTATATTGATTTTATTAGTTATTATAATATGGTCTATATATTGCTATATTTTTATTATGCGGGATTATAGTCTGTCCTGCTGATAAGCGGATTAATTGTCGCCAAACTCCCCCGCTGCCTATTTGCCATTGAGTGCTTTTCACCACAGGAGTGTCGGTTTGAAACCATTGCGACGCAGACGCAACGCGCTTAGCCCCATTTTTTATCGCCCGGCACAATTGCGTGGCTTGATATTTTTGGGTTTGCTGCTGTTGGCCTTGGGTATTTTAGGCGGCATGATTTGGCGTAATCTGCATCATTTTGAATCAGTGTTGTCGTATGTCGATTATTCCCATCGTATCCAACGCGTTTCGGCAGGCTTGCAGCAAGTGCTGATTGGCTATTTGACCGAGCAAGCACCGGCATCCGCCCCGCTGGCATTGACCCAGACATTGGCGGAAATGGATGGCTTGGTGTCCGATAACCACTATTTGCTCAACACCACGCAGACCCGTTTACAGGCTGTAAAGGCCATGCTCATTGATCTTGAGCAAGTCAACAAAGAAGAAAAGCATAGCCGATTGATTGAGTCGCTGAAAATTATGGGCAGCACTTTGGATTATGAAACCCTGCAACGGGAAAAGTTGCTGGAAGACATCAACCGGGACACTCAAAATGAGCTTTATGCGGCACTGGTGACGTTCACACTGATTCTGTTGGGTGCCATGCTGTTCCTTAAATTTAGGATATTGCAGCCGCTCAATGATCTCAGGCGGTTATTGGAGCGATTGACCCAAGAAAACTACACCCCCATCACCACCGACCACCTTGATCCTTTGCTGTTGCCGGTGTTTGACAGTTATAACGATATGGTCAACCACTTGGCGGATTTGGAAGAGGCAAACCGCCTTCATGCCCAATCTTTGCAAAAAGAAGTCAAGCTCGCCACGCAAGCCCTGCTGGAGCAACAATACAGCTTGGCAAGGGCGGAACGTTTGGCAGCGATAGGCGAAGTGGCAGCTGAGCTGGCGCATGAAATCCGCAACCCTCTGGCGGGCATACAAATGGCTTTCAGCAATTTGCGCCGCGAACTCAATAATGATCTGCAAAGCCAGCGTATGGAGTTGATCAGTGATGAGCTGAAACGCTTGGCAAGATTGCTTAACGACATGCTTGACCAAAGCAGGCACACCCCCGAGACTTCCACGGTGTTTGACTTGCCTCGGCTGATTACTGATTTAATAGTACTGACCCGCTATCAGATTGCCGATAACATACAGGTGCAGGTCGATGCTCCGCAGCATTTACCGGTGCATTTGCCAGAAAGCGGCACCCGTCAAGTGCTGTTGAACCTAATCCTTAACGCCGCCGATGCTTTGGAAGGTGAGGCCGGAAAGATTACTGTGACGGTCATGTCCCATCAGGAAAATTTGCAATTGTCGGTACAAGACAACGGCCCGGGTTTTTCAGAAATCATGCTTAAACAGGGTATCCGGCCTTTCCGCACCAGCCGCAAGCACGGCACCGGGCTGGGGCTTTCGATGGTGCAACGCTTTGTCAATGCCATAGATGGCACCATTGTGCTCAGCAATACCTACCCGCATGGCGCCAAAGTATTGATTGCCATTCCCCATTGTATTGCCGGAGATAAATTATGTTGAACAGCCTGTTGATTATTGAAGACGAAAAATTATTGGGTACGGAGTTGGCGCACCATTACCAACAATCGGGTTGGGAAGTGACGTTGGCCACTCATTTGGAACAGGCCAAGCAATTATTGCTCAGCAAAGCCATTGAGCCGTTGCTGATCATCTCCGACATGAATTTGCCCGATGGCAACGCTTTGGATTTTATGGAGACCATGAAAAAAAACACTTTTTTTGCGGAATGGTTGTTTTTGACCGGCTACGGTAGCGTACCGGATTCGGTGCGGGCGTTGCGCTTGGGTGCCTACGATTTTCTGGAAAAGCCTTGCGACTTGGAACGGCTTGATTTGGTGGTGGCCAGCGCGGCCCGCAGCGCCACCATCCAGCGGCGGGTGATTGACCAAACCCGTCAAGGCCATCGCCGCTATTCCCCCGAAGCTTATGCGGGACACAGCCAGCAAGCCCAGTCTGTTCGGGAGTTGTTGGCAAAATTGACACAAGTACCGTTCAGTGCGTTGGTGATCGGTGGCGAAAGCGGCACTGGCAAAGGCTTGGTGGCCCGTATTTTGCACTATGGCGGCAACCGCGCCCTGCAACCGATGATTGAGGTGAACTGTGCTGCTTTGCCCCGCGAACTGCTGGAATCAGAATTGTTTGGTCACGAGCCGGGGGCGTTCACCGGAGCCACTGGGCGGCATCGTGGCTTATTGGAGCAAGCCGATGGCGGCACTTTGTTTATGGATGAAATCGGAGAAATGCCGTTGGATTTGCAAGCCAAATTGCTTAAGGTGATTGAAGACCATAAAGTGCGCAGACTAGGCGGGGAGAAAGAAATCAGCGTCGATGTGCAGATTATTGCCGCCAGCAACCGCGATTTGGCGGCTATGTCAGAAGCGGGTAGTTTCCGTGCTGATCTATACTATCGTTTGAATGTGTTTCGGGTCAATTTGCCACCCTTGCGCGACGCTTTGGAGGATTTGGACGAATTGGTGCCAATGTTCGTTGCCGAATACAATGCCAAAGCGGGGCGACGGGTCAGCGATATTCCTGCTGCAGTGTGGGGTAAATTGAAAGCCCATCATTGGCCGGGCAATGTCCGCGAATTACGTAATGTCATCGAACGTTGCGTGTTGTTTGCCGATGGTGCGATATTCCCCTTGCAATGGTTGCAGTTGCCTGGGCAAGATTTGGCCGCACCGGTCACGGTCAGCCACCAGTCCATGATTTGCTTGCCTTTGGATGGTAGCATGGCGTTGGATGATATGGACAGGTTCATCATCAAAACGGCCTTGGAGCGTTCCGACAATAATGTTGCCGCCGCCTCAAGGGCTTTGGGCACTACCCGTGAAACCTTGCGCTATCGGGTGCGGAAATATAATTTGAACCTACCTGAAACGGCGGTGACAGAGCTGGCTTCTTAGCAGGCGGTCGGTTGTTTTTACCATAAATGCCAGGCAATCCGGTTATGGACTTGCCGTGTGTACAGCCACACCCCCAAATCAGTCACCAAAATGGTGCATGGCAATCCCTGCAATGACCCCCATTGTCCCTATCAATTACCGCTTTTTAGCTTATGTGTATTTCATCGTTGTGGTTTTTTAGGATATAATAAAGCCCAAATTGCCTTGATGGTTTTTTGCATAAGTTCTTCCGCTTTCACTAATTACTAAACGCCTTTTACAGCCGCCTGTTACAGGTAAGAACTTATCAAGCTGTTATATGCCTTGACAAATATCGCGCGTTACCACGGGGTAATATTGGCTGGCAACTCCTGCCCGCGCCACTGGATAACCCCTCCCTGAATAGAACAAGCTACCAGGCTTCTGATGCTGTTTTGCCATCGGACAATTTGTGTTGACTGGAAGCTTTTGCCACTTTTGTTATTTCGGCTTCGCCGTATCCGTCAACATTGTCCGGTTAGATGACACTAGCCAATTATTGCGGGATTCCACGCAACTGCCAGAAGGTCTTGCCTGTAACCGCTGTTAGCGGCTAGCAAAGGTTGGGCTAATCATTTCAGGCACATGACTTTATATTTTACGAAATCATTAACAATATCTAGGCTTAGGAGCTTTTTATGCACAATAAATCTGTCATCGCAGCGATTGCGTTGGTCACTGCAAGCACATTGCAAGGGGCGAATGCTGACGAATCTATGGATAAAAGATGGTATGTGGCACCCTTTGGCAGTTATGTCAATTTAGGCGGTAACCATCTTAACCGTGGCAACACCGATGGTTTCGGTGGTGGTTTGGCTATCGGCAAAGTCATTGATAAGCATTTTAATGTTGAAATAAAGGGTATTTTCCAAAATTCCGGTGGCCCGCAAAATGCTTGGGTACCTCGGGGTGATTGGGATTCCCAAGGGGCCACCGCTGATGTCCAATATTTCTTTACACGTAGCAAATTCTCGCCTTATGCCGTATTGGGCGTGGGTGGCTTAAGCACCACTATTGCCGGTAAAAATGCCGCATCACTTATTGTTGAGCCAGGGGCGGGGTTGACTTACCGGCTGACCGACAATTTTTTGATCCGCAGCGATATCCGAATGCGTTACAACAGTTCTGAGCCTTTGTTTCCGCCTAAAGACCACGCGCAAAATGATTTTGAAGATGTCATTGTCAATCTTGGGTTTGTCGTGCCGATTGGCGCAAAACCTGTGCTTGCCAAATTTAATTTTGCGCCGCCGGTTGTCCCCAAGCCTATCGCAAAAGAAGTTGATTGTACCCAGCTGGATGATGACAAGGACGGCGTGAACAACTGCTTGGACAAATGCCCCGGTACGATAACCGGCAGTAAGGTTGATGTTAATGGCTGCCCGCTTAGCTTGGTGCTGAAAGACGTGCATTTTGAATATAACTCAGCTACCTTGACCAGCAGTTCTGAAGCCGTTTTAGCTGTAGTTGCCACCAGCTTGATGGATTACCCGGAAAAAAACACTATCGAAGTGCATGGCTATTGTAGCAGCGAGGGTTCGGCGGCATACAACCTGAAGCTTTCCAAGCGCCGCGCCCAATCAGTGCTCGACTTCTTGCAAATGAAAGGCATCAACAACCCAATGATTGCTAGGGGTTATGGAAAAGAAAGGCCGATTGCTGACAACCGCACAGAAGAAGGGCGTGCTATGAACCGCCGCGTTGAATTGGTTTGGACAGGCAAGTGATGGTGGTAAGTTAATCGCCGCACCGTTTAAAACCCGCTACGGCGGGTTTTATTTTGCCCGTAAAATGCCATCCAAGTAGACATCAAATTCGCCTTGTATCCTATGCCGTATGGATTATGTTGCGAATTTTATCAAGAAACCGGTCAATTCATTCCCTAAAATGGCTTCTCATTGTGTATAATGCTGATAATTATGGGTTGTATAGATAAAAAATGCATCCGCACAGTAGCCCAAGCATAGGCTCATAGGCATTGAAGCACTGCTGTTAAGCTTGCCAGGCATTTTATTGTTTTACGTTAAAGCTTGTTAGCAATTTTTGCTGAAGCATCTTCAAGTGAAACTGACAGCCGATGTTACGTAGCACGTCGGCTGGGCGTAGCCGAAGCCCCTACTCGGCTACGCTGAGGGGACGAACGGTTTTATCTTGCTCACGCTTCTACAAACAGAAAACAGATGGGTCTTTGCTTAACATCAGCTGATGACGCCATGCAATTATCGGCCTTGTATCCGTCCATCACGATGGGGTGCTTATGTTTTTAGAGATATACTGTTACGAAATCAACCCTAATGCTTAAACTAAGGAGCTTTATATGAACAACAAATCTTTAATCGCCATTGTGGCGTTGGTCACGACGGGCGTATCGCATTTGGCGGGCGCTGACGAATCTGTGGATAAACGCTGGTATGCCGCACCTTTTGGCAGTTATGTCAATTTAGGTGGTAACCACCTTAACCGTGGCAACACCGATGGCTTTGGTGGTGGTTTGGCTATCGGTAAAATGATCAACGAGCATTTCAATGTTGAATTAAGGGGCATTTTCCAAGATGCCGGTGGCCCGCAAAACCAGCGATTGCCGCACGGCGATTGGGATTCCCAAGGTGCTACTGCTGATGTGCAATATTACTTTATGCGTAGCAAATTCTCACCATATGCCGTATTGGGCTTGGGTGGCTTGAGCACTACTGTTGCCGGTAGAAGTGCCGCATCATTTATTGTTGAACCCGGCGCAGGCTTGACTTATGCAGTGACCGACAACTTCCTGCTGCGCAGTGATATCCGTTACCGTTACAACAGTTCTGAAGTTTTATTCCCCCATACCAAAGCACAGAATGATTTTGATGACCTTGTCGTCAACCTTGGCTTTGTCATTCCGTTTGGTGCCAAACCCATGCACGCCAAATTTGACTTAACCCCTGCTGCCGTTGCACCCAAAACCGTTGCCAAAGAGATTGGTTGCACACAGCTGGATGACGACCGTGATGGCGTAAACAACTGTTTGGACCAATGCCCCGGCACTATATCCAGCAGCAAAGTTGATGTGAACGGTTGCCCGCTTAGTTTGGAGCTGAAAGGTGTGACTTTTGAATACAATTCAGCCAAACTGACCAGTAACGCTGAAGGCATTCTTGATGGTGTTGCCGCCAACTTGATGGCCTATCCGCAAAAAGACACCTTTGAAGTGCGCGGGCATACCAGCAGCGAAGGTTCTGCCGCATATAACCAGAAACTTTCCGAACACCGCTCACAATCAGTGGTTGATTACCTAAAATTGAAAGGGATTAATAACCGTATGATTGCCAAAGGCTATGGCGAAAGTCGACCGATTGCCGACAATCTGACTGAACAAGGGCGTGCTATGAACCGCCGCGTTGAGTTGGTTTGGACTGGCGAATAATAGCCCTGTTAATAGCCTGATCTTAAAAACCCGCCTATGGCGGGTTTTTTTGTGCCTGTCAAAAAGCCTTTGCCAACAAAAAATTATTTCTGGGTGATGGCGCGGCATGATTGGCAACAACCATGAAATTCAGTGTTTTTTAATTTATGGTGTTACATGAGTTGATGACCCTATCGATAAGCTATTGTTTGCATCCCAAACAGGTATGCAATGTATATTATTGATTATATATAAATACATTCGAATGACTATATAAAGTAAGTTAAAAAAACGCAAAAAGTTAAGTTAGATGGGCAACCAACAACGGCACAAGGCATTGATGGCTTGCCAATAATCAAGTTTTTCAAATGCACTTTTATAGGTGGATGCAATCTAATTATGTTTAGAAGTAATAAACCATTCATTACCCAGGAGGGAAGCATGGCAATTATTGTCATTCAAACCGTGGCTCAAGCTTTGGCCGGTGGTCAAAATTCCAGTAGCCCTATCGCTGTGGTTGACAGCGGCAGTAATATCGCCAATAACCTCGATGCGCTGGTGGCTTTGGGTAGCCAATTGGTGTCTGTGCAAGACAACTCCGGCAACAACCCGTTCAGTTGGCCTATCAGTGTTGCCGATGTGTTAGTGCTGGCACCCAAACTGACCGACCTTTGGGGTAATGCTGACATTTTCAGTAACATTATTGATTCGGCGGCGAATGTGGCCGCGAATGCCACTCAGCTACTCGCCTTGGGCAGGCAAATCCCCGTAGGAGGTGTTCAGGTCACTGATACAGCAGCTAATATCTTGGCTAACGCGGGTGTGTTAGCTACGCTAGGCAATGCGCTGTCGGTTGGGGTTAGTGACACGGCTGCCAACATTGCCAGTAACGCCGCGCAATTACAGGCTTTGCTGGCGCAACTCCCCGTGGCGGCGATAACCGTGACTGACAATGCCGCTGATGTGCTTGCCAACGCCAATGGGCTGGCCTCGCTAGGCACTGCACTATCGGTATGGGTCAGCGACACGGCAGCTAATGTTGCCAGTAATGCCAGCCAGCTGTTGGCACTGGGTACGCAAGTGGCTGCGCTGGGTATAACTGTGGCTGATACGGCGGCTCAGGTGGTGGCCAATGCGCTGGCATTGGCATCGCTGGGCAGTGCGCTATCCTTGGTGGTGACCGATTCGGCGGCAGAGGTGGCCAATAATGCCAGCACTTTGCTGGTGCTGGGTGGGCAAATTGCCGCTTGCAGCATTAACGTCACCGATAATGCGGCCAATGTGGTTGCCAACGCGGCAGCATTGTCTGCGCTGGGCGGTCAGGTGGCGCTATGGGTGACTGATACTGCCACCAATATTGCCAATACTGCCAACCAGCTGCTGGCATTGGCGGCGCAAATCCCTACCGGTGGTATCCAGGTGGTTGATTCGGTCGCCCAAATTTTGGCCAATGCAGCTACGCTAAGCATGTTGGGTACTGATTTATCGGTGGTGGTCAGTGACACCGCTGCCAATATCAATGCCAATTTGGCGCATTTGGTGGCGCAGGGCATTATCCCGAACACCTTCATTTTACCTAGCGGCAATACGGTTTATGTACAATACACTGATGGGCAGTCGGTGACACTGGATAGCGCCGATGCCTTGGTGTTTGCCCATGAAAAATTGACTGCACCTATTAAGGTGGTCGACAACGGCGGCAATATGAACCCCGGTGCGCTGGCAAGCCTCGGTCGGCAGTTGGTGTCGGTGCAAGACAATTCCGGCGCCAGTAATTTTTCTTGGGCCGTCAGTGTGGCAGACGTGCTGGCATTAGCACCAAAAATGACCAATAGTGCCGGTAATGCAGAGACTTTCAGCAAAGTCACTGACAGCTTGGCGAACATTATTGCCAACGTGGGCAAACTGGTCGGGCTGGGTGCGCAAATTGCTTCCGGTGCTATTCAGCTTGCCGACACAGCGGCACACATAGCCGCTAATACCACCGCATTGGCGCAATTAGGTGGTGATCTGCAGGTGACGGTCACAGATAGCGCGGGCAATATTGCCAGCAAAGCGGCGGTTTTGGCAACGCTAGGTGCGGCGTTGTCGGTGACGGTTGCCGATTCGGTGGCCAATATTAACCTCAACCAAGCCAAGCTGTTGTCATTGGCCAACGCGCTCAAAGGCTTTAGTTTGCCCGATGGCACTTTGCTGCCTGTGTTGTCCGCTAACAGCACAGGGGTGACAGTCAGTAGCAACACCGCCCTATTATTGGTCAAAGAGAGGCTCACGTTGCCACTCCATGTGGTCGATGCTGGCAACCATTTAAACTTGGACGCGTTGGCGGCAATAGGCGGACAACTGCTGTCGGTTCAGGACACATCAGGTCTTAACCCGTTCCCTTATGCCATTAGTGTGGCGGATGTGCTGGCTTTGGCCTCCAAGATGACCGATGCATTGGGTTATAACAGCGATACCTTCAGCAATATCACCGATACAGCGGCCCATGTTGCCGCAGCGGCGCCACAGTTGCTGGCCTTGGGTAAACAAATCACCCTTGATAAGAGCATCAATGTCACCAGTAGCGTTGCAGATGTTGTTGCCAATTTGACCGGATTGGCTTCGTTGGGTGCCAGGCTGAACTTGACTGTCAGCGATAGCGTAGCCAACATCAACACCAACTGGCCGGCTTTATTATCCTTGGGGACAGCGTTTAATTACCTGGTCTTGCCCGATGGCATACAGATTGATATTGATGGTACCGATGGTCATTCTGTTGTGGTGGATGCCGCTGATGCGGTGGTGTTGGTCGGTGAAGGGTTGACCGTTCCTGTACGGGTAGTGGACAACGGTGCAAATATTAATTTGGATGCCATGGCGGCAATGGGTGGCCAGCTGCTGTCGTTGCAAGACACGTCGGGCATTAGGCCGTTCCCTTTTGCAATCAGTGTGGCGGATGTGCTGGCGTTGGCTCCGAAAATGACCAGTGTTTATGGCATTGCGGAAACCTTCGGCAACGTTACCGACAAAGCAGCCAATATCTCGGCCAATCTTGATGGCTTGCAGGCTATTGCCACACAGCTTGTCAAGATTTTCTTGTCAGACCAAACAACCCCCAATTTATCCCTCAGCGCAGCGCAATTGGCTAACGACAAAACTGTCCTGAACGTCATTTTTAGCCGGTACACCTTCACTGTCAGTGGGGTAGCCGCAGCGAATGTGGTTAGCACCTTGGCAGTTTCGCTAGGCAATAATATCAAGGCAAATCTTATCAGTGTGGCGGATACGGCAGCCAATTTGGGGGCTAATTTAAACACGTTGCAGGCCAATATCAGTAAAATCACCAGCATCAATGTCAGCGACGGCAATCCCGTACCGGTGACCGCCGCCCAGTTGACCAGCAATGCCAGCATCTTAGCTAAACTGTCAGGGGTTTTTAGTTTGGCGGTCAGTGGTGTCAGTGTAGCCACTATGAGCGGCACATTGGCTTGGACTTTAGGCAAAGGGACGGTGACCAGTGTTGCACTTAGCGATACTGCCGCGCATGTTTTTGCTGCGCTGGGTACGCTGGTGGTCAATGTTGGAAAAATCACCGCTATTGGCCTGACGGATACGGTGAGCGGACGGGTTAACTTGCTGACAGGTAGCCAAGCCCAAACGGACTTGGCGGTGCTGAACCTGATCACTGGCAATTACAGCCTGATAGTGGCGGGGGCATCAGCTGGCGTGGCGGTGACTTTAGCGGGCAACAGCCATTTGACCAGCTTGAGTGTGGCTGATAGCACCCAAACCATTAGCGCGCAAATTGACAATTTACAAGCAATGGTGGGTAAAATCACCGCTATTACCCTAACGGACACCGGTACACCTATATTGGCGATCTCCAGCACACAATGGGCTGGTGATAGTGGTGTTTTAAAGCTAGTTTCCGGCAGCTATAACATTGCCATTAGTGGGGTGTTGGTAGCCAATGTAACCAGTTTGTTGGCTGCGCGGCATGTGGTATCGGTGGCGATAGCCGATACCGCCAGCAATGTTGCCTCCCTGCTTGATATGCTTCAGGCCAACGCCGCCAAAATCACCGGTATTGCTTTGACCGATAGTGGTACGCCAACCTTGGCGATTACGGCCGGGCAACTGCTGACCGATGCCAGTGCCTTGTCCAAAATTTCCGGTAATTACACTGTGTCGGTCAGTGGGGTCAATATGGCTAATTTAGCCAGTGTAGTGGCTAATCCCCATGTATTGCCGGTGGCGGTGTCCGATAGTGCCGCCCATGTTGCCGCGCTGCTGGATGTGCTGCAAGCTAATGCCACCAGTATCAGCGGTATTAGCTTGACTGATGGCGGCACGCCCACCTTGTTTGTCAGTGCCACGCAATTGTTGGCTGATGGCGGAGCGCTCAACCTGATTACTGGTGCGTACAATGTGTCGGTCAGTGGTGTCAATGCCGCTAATTTATTGGGCGTGTTGGCTAATCCCGATGTGTTGCCGGTGGTGGTGTCCGATAGTGCTGCCAATATTGCCGCGCAGTTGGATATGTTGCAGGCCAATGCTGCCAGCATTAGCAGCATCACCTTGACTGACGGCGGAGTGCCCACTTTGTCTGTGAGTGCCACACAATTGGGTAATGATGCCGGTGTGTTGGGGTTGATTGCGGGCAGTTACAACTTATCAGTTACCGGCGTTACTGCATCCAATTTATTAACTGTGTTGGCGAATTCCCATGTGTTGCCGGTGACGGTGTCCGACAGTGCCGCCAATGTTGCCGCTAAGTTGGATGTGTTGCAAGCTAACGCTGCCAATATTAGCGGTATTAGCTTGACAGATGGCGGCACGCCAACGCTGGCAATCAGTGCCACGCAAATGGAAGCCGATGCGGGCGTGTTCAACCTGATTGCTGGCAGCTACAATTTGACGGTAAGCGGGGTCAACACAGGCAATTTAGCGAGTGTATTGGCTAATCCTGATGTGTTGTCAGTGGTGGTGTCCGATAGTGCTGTTAATGTTGCCATGTCATTAGATATGCTGCAAGCCAATGCCGCTAGTATCAGCAGCATCACCTTGACCGATAGCGGCACGCCGACACTGGCTATTAGTGCCAATCAATTGGTCGGCGATGTCGATGCGTTCAACCTGATTGCCGGTAGCTACAATGTGTCGGTCAGTGGTGTCAACACGGGCAATTTGATCGGTGTGTTGGCTGCCACTAATGCAGGGTTTGGCCTACCTGGGCCACAATTGTTACCTGTGCGCGTGTCTGATAACGCCGCTAACGTTGCTGCGCAGTTGGATACCCTACAGGCCAATGCCGCCAATATTGCCGGTATTGGCTTGACCGATGGCGGTACGCCGACACTGGCGATTTACGCCAGCCAGTTAACCGATGATGCCAACGCATTGGCACTGATTTCAGGCAATTATAATTTGTCGGTCAATAACATCAGGCTTACTAATCTGCCCGCTGTGCTGGGCAATAGCCATGTCACCAGCGTGGCTGTGATGGACAGTAGCACCAATGTATTGGCGGCATTGGACTCCACCTTGGCGGCAAATATTAGTAATATCAGCAGTATTGCTTTACTTAGTTTTGGCGGTCCCGGTTTTGTCACGACACTGAACTTGAGTTCGGCGCAATTGCTGAATGATGCAGCGGTGTTGGCTAAGATCACTAGCCCTTACCAGGTGTCGCTGGCGTCGGTGACTGCCAATGCTTTGGCAGCGGCACTTGCCAATAACCATGTGATCACGCCGTTGCAATTGGCGGACACTGCTGCCAATGTCGCAAGCGTATTGGATCTGGCACAGGCCGCCGGTAGCCAATTGGGCAGCATTCATCTGACCGATGGTGGCAAACCGGTGCTTGCCATTACGGCAGCACAGTATCTTGCTGATAGCCAAGCGTTGGGGAAGATTTTAGCGACCGATGCTTATCGCTTAAGCTTGGGCAATGAGGTGTTCGCTAATTTTGCTCAAGATTTGGCTAATAGTCGCATTATTGGTGTTAATTTTTTGGACAGTGCAGCTAATTTTGTGGCTGCGTTAACCACTAACCTGTTGCTGGTTAATGTCAGCAAAATTGTCGGTATTGCCTTTACCGATACAGGTACGGCCAATGTTGCCTTGACGGCGGCACAAATGAGGGCTGATACGGCGTTGTTGGGCAAAATCAGTACGCCTTATACACTCGCTATTGGCGGGGAATTGGTGTCCAATGTGGCGGCTGACAGCAAAATTAGCCGTATGGCTGCGATCGGCGTTGTGGATACGGTGGCGCATGTGCAGGCCAATTTGGATACTGTGCTGTCAGCCAATGCCACTTTGCTGAATAGTATTGCCCTGACGGGAACGGGCGTTCAAACCCTGACCGTAAGTGCCGCCCAATTTATTAATGATGCGGCTGTGTTGGGCAAGATTAGCACGCCTTATGCCTTGGCAATCACCGGTGAAACGGCGGCGAATGTATTGGTGGACAGTAAAAATAGCCATGTGGCTTCGATCAAGGTGGTGGATACGGTTGCCAATTTTATGGTCAATCTGGACAAAGCACTGGCAGCTCATGCCGCCTTATTGGGCAGTGTCGCATTGACCGCCTCGGGCACCGCCAATCTTGCTGTGACGGCGGCGCAATTTGCCCAAGATGCAGCGGTGTTCGGCAAGATTACCACGCCCTATGTGCTGGCCATCAGCGGGGAAGCCGTGGCGCAGGTGGCTGGGGACTTAAAAAACAGCCATGTCACGTCGATTGCCGTGGCAGACAGTGCGGCTAATATTGCCGCCAATCTGGGCAGTTTGCAAGTCATGGGCGGCAAGCTTGCCAGCATCTTCTTGACCGACAATGGCACTGCCCAGCTTGCCATTACAGCGGCACAATTGACAGCCGATAGTGCCGTACTGGGCAAGATCGGCACGCCTTACACGTTAAGCATCAGCGGCGAATCGGCTGCGCATGTGGCTAACGATGTCACCAATAGCCATATTGTGTCCATCGCTGTGGCCGATACTGCGGCACATATTAATGTTAATTTTAATAGTTTAGTCGGTAATGCCAGCAAGTTGTCCGCCATTACCCTGACCGACACAACTACGCCAACATTAACGCTGTCCGCTGCCCAGATCAGTAGTGGCTTGGTGGTGCTGAACGCTATCCAATCGCCTTATTTGCTATCGGTGAAGGATACGGCGGCCAATATCGGCAAGTTGGATTTAAGTGGAGTGCATACGGGGCTAATTGAAATTATGCCGACCTCATTGGCGGCAACCCTAACGGTGAATAGCCCTATCACCGATTTGAACTTGTCGCAGGTCAAATTGGTTGGTGCGGTGATTAATGAAAAGGCGTATCAGGCAACTGGCACGGAGCTTGATATTGTAGTCAACGGCAGCGTGGCGGAACAATTGTTTTTTACCCATGATACCGAAAGCCAGTTGCAGTTGTTGGGAATTGGCAATACCGTGGTGCATGTGCTGTAGGTTTTAATGCGCAACGATTGATAGCCACTTGGTCATTTTATTTGCATCCCGAATCAATTCCGCACCATACAGTTAAATTGCATGGACTGGCGGGACTATCTGCACAGCGATAATCCGGTTGCCAGTGCCCTGATGGCGAAAATGGCAATTGCCCCTGCTGACCGCGTCAGAGTAAAGGCCGAATGCCTGCGTTTGCTGATTACCTTAAAATTGGACCCAGCGCGTAGCCGTTTCATTTCAGGGTTTATCGACACTTATTTACGCTTGGAGCGCGACGAAGCACAGCGCTTTGAACGCTGGTTCAAAACTGAAATATCCCTTAATGGACAGGAGAAAATTATGGAACTGACCACTAGCTGGAAAGAAGAGGGTCTGCAACTGGGCTTGCAGCAGGGTCTTCAGCAAGGC
>Ga0316224_1000956_pt1 | contig 35594 bp, 41 predicted proteins | sample TBH18013metaG_FD_206254 | JGI IMG/M metagenome (GOLD analysis project Ga0316224, IMG submission 206254) | Freshwater microbial communities from Trout Bog Lake, Wisconsin, USA - TBH18013 | ecosystem: Environmental > Aquatic > Freshwater > Lake > Hypolimnion/Profundal zone | place: USA: Wisconsin... | reverse complement strand
CACTAGCAGTTGCATCTGGTGGTACTGGTGTTACGACATCTACGGGTACTGGGAGTGTTGTATTAAGTACAAGTCCTACATTAGTTACCCCTATATTAGGTACACCAACTTCTGGTACATTGACTAACTGTACATTCCCAACACTAAATCAAAACACTACTGGTACTGCTGCAACAGCAACAGCAGCAGCGTTCTTAAGCCAAACTGATGGTACTTCTATTTATACACCGGTACAAGCGATAACAACATCTGGTAGTAGAGGGTTGGATTTAGCACCAAATACTTACAACTGGGGTTTATTTTCAGAATTCAAGAACTCTAGTTTATATAGCTCAACCGGTAATTATTCGGGATTAATTACATATTCACCGTGGCTAGGAACAACTGGATCGACAGGAGACCCATCTTATTCTTTGTTGTTTAGTCCCGCAGCAGCAAACTCAACGGCAGCACCAACATTAAAAATAAGAGCAGGTATTGATACTACGTGGGGTGCTTGGTCTACTATATTGCATTCTAGTAACTATAACTCATACTCACCTACATTAACAGGTACAGGTGCTTCTGGAACTTGGGGTATAAACGTCACAGGCTCTTCAGGTTCTTGCACAGGTACTGCGGCAACAGCCAATGCTGTTGCAACTGGTAATAACTATCAAATGAATGCATTAGGTGTTGGTGTTGCCAATGCCAACACCGGTACTATTATCGCATCAAGTAACATTACCGCATATTCAGATAAACGCATTAAAAAGAATATCACCCACATTGATAATGCGATAGAAAAAGTTTCTAAATTAAATGGGTATACATTCGATAGAATTGATATTGATTGTGGTAGACAAACCGGTGTTTTGGCTCAAGAAGTATTAGAAGTATTACCAGAAGCAGTATTACAAAATGAAGACGGAATTTACTCTGTAGCTTATGGGAATATGGTTGGTCTCTTGATAGAAGCAATAAAAGAACAACAAATACAAATTGATGAACTGAAACAAATTATAAACAAAGGAAATTAAAATGGCAATCACAAAAACGTTGAAATTAAAAAGTATTAGATATAATGTATATCCAGACCCAATGCCAGCCCAATTATTTGTGGAATATGATGTTATTGTGGACGACCCCACTGATGATATGTTGCCGGTTTGTACTCAACATAGTTATGGATTAACACAAGATTCTGACACCACCAACGAAGAAGAATTAGTACAAAAAATGTTTAATCTAGTGTTTAATAAATAGTTATATCAAATATTACCGGATCATCAAAAATGGCAACAATAGATAGTAGAGAAGAATTTAAACAATATTGTCTAAGAAGATTAGGTGCTCCAGTAATTGAAATAAATGTGGACGAAGATCAAATAGAAGATCGTATAGATGATGCCCTCCAGTACTGGACGGATTATCATTTTGATGGTATGCAAAAAGTATACTACATTAAACAGATATTGCAATCTGACATAGACCAAAAGTATTTAGATTTAAGTGGATCAACTGATGCTGATGGGCATCCAATGGAAATAGTTGGTGTTACTCGTATTTTCCCTGTGTCAGACTCACAATCCACTGTTAATATGTTTGATCTAAGATATCAACTCAGATTGAATGAGTTATATGACTTTACATCAGCATCTTATATTAATTATACACTAACACAACAACATCTACGATCTCTAGAGATAATGTTTACTGGAGAAGTTCCAATACGGTTCCAACGACATATGCAAAAGTTGTACATTGATTGGGCGTGGGGACCACAAGAATGTCCCGTTGGTACTGTTGTTATTGCTGAGTGTTATGCAGCAATTAATCCAGATGTATATTCTGGTGTTTGGAGCGATCGTTGGCTCAAAGAATATTGCACCGCATTAATTAAAAGAACTTGGGGTTCTAATATGTCTAAGTTCGAAGGATTACAATTACCTGGTGGTGTTTCATTGAATGGCACAAAAATGTATGATGAAGCGCTTGTTGAGATTGAAAGATTAGAGCGTGAAATGGAAATGAACTTTGGCTCTCCTTTAGAATTTTTCACTAATTAGTTATTATAAATTAATAACTTAGGAATATTTATGGCAATTTCTCATTACTTCGGCAATTACAATAATGTGGGTGAGCAACGAATCATCGAGGATTTGATTTGTGAAAGCATTAAAATCATGGGATTTGATGCGTTCTATTTGGCAAATGACAACGACCAAGCAAGAGATTTGCTATACGGAGAAGATCCAGTAAAGAAATTCGAATCAGCATTTGCTGTTGAGATGTATCTCTCTAACATATCAGACTACGGTGGAGAGAAGGACTTTTTCTCTAAGTTTGGTCTGGAAATTAAGAACACCGTCAGTGTAATTTTATCTAAACGGGCATTCTCACAGAGAGTGCCACAAAATTCATTCACAAGACCCCGAGAAGGAGATCTCGTTTACATACCAGTTACCAATGGTGTTGGTGAATTGTATGAAATAAAGTTCACTAATCAGAACAAAGACTTCAATATGCTTGGTAGAAAGGTGCCATACTTTTATGAATTGGAAATGGAAAAATTCAAATATTCACAAGAGATTATCAACACCGGTATGCCAGATATAGATTCTGTCGTTACAGATTCAGCATATACATTACACTTGAATACGGGTATGGGCACTGGGACATACGCAATAAAAGAAATAGTGTTCCAATCACCAGACAATACATTAGCTAATGCTACTGCTTCTGGTACAGTACAATCTTGGATACCATCGTCCCGCATATTATCAGTATCTAATATCTTTGGTGAATTCTATGATGATGAAAATATCATAGGAAGTTCTAGTAATGCTCAGTACTTATTAACAACATTTGACCCGTTACAATCTCCTGCTATTAAAGAGAATTATGACAATTCTTTCATTAATACAACAGCTAGTAATATTATAAATACATCTGAAATCAATTCATTTGGATCATTATAATGGCATACAATAGAGTTATTCGCAATATCACTACAGTGTTTTCTGATCTATTTTCGAATATTACTCTGGTTCGTTACCATCCAGATGAAACTGAACAAGAACGTTTTATAGTACCTATTGCACACGCAGGAAAAGAATTATATGTGATGAGGTTACAAGGTGATCCTGATGCGGACAAGAAAATCCAAATGACACTACCAAGAATGTCATTTGAGATGACCGGTATTTCTTATGATGCGTCGAGAAAGCAAAACACAAATATTAAGAATTTCAATCAGGTTGGTTCTGGTACCATCAATACACAATATAACCCAGTCCCCTATGATATAGATTATTCATTATACATTTATGTTAGAAATATTGAAGATGGTACTCAAATCATAGAATATATATTACCGTTCTTCACACCAGATTACACGATAAAGATTGATCTGATACCTGAAATGAATATCACTAAAGAGATCCCTATTATATTAGCCGACACTAGCTATGATATAACATATGAAGGTGATAGTGAATCTGACACAAGAATGGTTATATGGACATTGAATTTCAAAGCAAAAGCATTCCTATATAGAGATGTGACTACTGCCGGATTGATTAAACAAGCAATTACAAATGTGATAGACATGGATAATGATGCTGAAAGAGTGAAAATAAATATAGTTCCAAATCCTTTAGATGCAACAGCAAATTCTTCTTGGACAGCAAACGTAACAATACAAGAATATAATTAATTATGACTAAATTTGATGATTCAATGTCAAAGATATTTGATATCAATCCTACTATTATTGAAGATAAACCGATAATAATAAAAGATTATACTCCACATATAAATCTAGAACAAGATCTATCTGATGCATATCAACAGTCTCGCGACAATCTTCAGGATATCATATATCAAGGCAAAGACGCACTTGATGATATTTTGAGAATAGCAAAAGAATCCGAGCAACCAAGAGCATTTGAGGTATTTGGTACATTATTAAAAAATGTAGTAGAGGCTAATAAAGAATTGATTGCCACGCAAAAACAAATGCGTGAAATGGACAACAAGAAAGAATCTGGCACAAAGATAGACAAAGCCATCTTTGTAGGTTCAACATCAGAGCTATCCAAATTATTAAAAGGTGAATAATGGCAGTGTCTACAGCATATCGCGATAATGGTAATTTAAAGAAAGTTGGAGTTTCTGTACAATATACACAGGAACAGGTAGAAGAATATGTAAAATGTTCAAGAGATCCAATATACTTCTCTAAATACATGAAAATCATAACATTGGATCATGGCCTAGTGCCGTATGAAATGTATGATTTCCAGAAAGATATGATTCGAACTTTTAATGATAATAGATTTATAATCTCCAAGTTGGGTCGCCAATCTGGAAAATGTATATGTATAAATTCTACTATAAAGTTGAGGAATAAATCAACTGGTGACATAATAGAAACCTCTATAGGAGATTTTTATGATAGCATTAAACATAGTACAGATTTGTCGAACGATCATTAACGAAACTATTAAGTATTACACATAGGCTAAGTTGATTATAATAATGATAAACAAGAAACAATTGATAAATGCATACAATTTCTGATACAGTAACGAGAAAGTTCGAAGAATCTTTTGATATCTCCGATTGGGAAATAGAAACTGATACTGGTTGGCATGACGTCACACAAATCCACAAAACAATAGCATATACAGTTTATAGGTTAGTAACCGAATCTGGTTTGATTTTAGACTGTGCTGATGACCATATAGTATTCACAGAAGATTATGAAGAGATTTTTGTAAAGGATCTATCACCAGGAAAATCCAAAATTATCACTAAATGTGGTACTGAATTAGTAATATCGGTGTCGAATTTAGGATATGATGAGAATATGTATGATATCACCGTAGATTCTGCAAATCATAGATTCTATACAAATGATATCTTATCACACAACACCACAACTTCTGTTGCATTTCTATTATGGTGTATATTATTTCAAGATTCTTATTCAGCCGCAATACTTGCCAATAAAGGACAAACTGCGCGAGATATTCTTGCTCGTCTTCAACTAGCATACGAAAATCTTCCGATATGGCTCCAGCAAGGTATCGTAACATGGAACAAGAGTTTTATTGAATTAGAAAATGGTTCAAAGATTGTTGCTTCATCAACATCATCATCAGCAGCTAGATCTGGCTCATATAATCTAGTATTTTTGGATGAATTTGCCTTCGTTCCTTCAAGCATTGCTAATGAGTTTATGCAATCTGTGTATCCGGTTATTACCGCTGGTACTAAAACAAAGATTATCATAGTTTCAACACCAAATGGCATGAACCTGTTCTATAAGTTATGGACAGATGCTATCAATAAACGTAATAATTATGTCCCATTTGAAGTTCACTGGTCACAAGTTCCTGGTCGTGATGATGTCTGGGAAGAAGAAACTCGAAAAAATATTGGTGACCATAACTTTGACCAAGAATTTAATACGAACTTTTTGGGTAGTACAAACACCCTAATATCAAGTTCTAAGCTGCAACAATTATCATTCCTAGACCCAATAACACAACATGATGACGTAAAAATATACGAACATCCAATTAGAGGGGACGAGGATAATGCAAAAGATCATCTATATTGTATCGCTGTTGATGTTTCGGAAGGCAGAAATATGGATGCTTCAGCGTTCTCGGTTTTTGACATTTCATCAACACCATATAGACAAGTTGCAACATATTCAAATGCTAATATATCACCAATATTATTCCCCACAGTAATCTACAATGCAGCCAGATTATATAATGACGCATATATATTAGTTGAGATAAATAATAATCCTCAAGTCGCGGACATCATACACCAAGATCTGGAATACGAGAACTTATTCAAGATTTTTACTGGTAATAAGAAACCACAGCAATTATGTGGTGGTTTTGGTAGAGGTGTTCAGATGGGACTTAAAATGTCCCCAGCAGTTAAGAGAATTGGTTGTTCTAATCTAAAGACACTCATCGAAGGGAATAAATTACAAGTTACTGATTTTGAAACTATATCAGAATTAACAACATTTGTAGCTAATAAAACATCATTTGCAGCAGAATCAGATGCAAATGATGATTTAGCAATGACACTTGTCATATTTGCGTGGGTTACAACACAAAAATATTTCAGAGATATTGTAGCACATGACATAAGAAAACAAATTCAACTTGAGAATATGAATCAAGTTGATGATGAAACTTTACCGGCACCAATCATAGAAGATGGGATGAAAACAACATTTGAAGTTATGGATGGTGATGTCTGGGAAAAGGCTGATAGTGGTGAAGTATATGCTGGGTTTTTTCGTGAGTTGATGATGTATTGATGAGAACAAGTTTTATATAAATAATACTATGATATTTAATGTATCAATATAGTAATTTTAATCAAGGGGAAAAAAATGGCAATTCAGTTATCTCCAGGTGTAAGTGTAACAGAGTATGATTTAACAACAGTTGTACCTGCGGTATCTTCATCTACTGGCGCATTCGCTGGAAATTTTGTTTGGGGACCTGCATTAGAAGCAATACCAGTATCTGACGAAAATCAATTATCGGTAACTTTCGGTGCGCCAAACAATAATACTGCAATTTCATTCATGACCGCATCTAGTTTTCTAGCATATGGTAATGATTTGAGAGTTGTTCGTGCATTAAGTGCTAATAGTCATAATGCCGATGCTAACACATCTTCAACAAATGTGCAAATAGCAAATAAATCAATTTATGATTATCAATATTTCCATAGCGGAGCACAAAATACATTAGGTGCTTTTGCTGCTAGATATGCTGGGGCATTAGGAAATTCTTTATTGATTGATGTATGGGATTCTGCTAACACTACACTATTTAAAGCATGGGAGTTTGCTGGTAATTTTAGTGGCCCAACAACAACATCTTCATATGTTGCTACTGCTGGTGGTGCTAATGATGAAATCCATATTGTGGTTTCAGATTCTTTAGGTTTAATCACAGGCATCAAAGGCTCTATTTTAGAAGTATATCCATATGTTTCAAAAGCAATTGATGCTATTGACGGCAATGGGGTTTCTACTTATTACAAAAATGTATTGGAATCACAATCAAAATACATCTATGCAATTGATCCAGTCGATTATGCTAATACAGCATCAACTTGGGGTCTTACTGCAGCAAATACAACTTTCGCTAGAGCATATAGTGTTGATGGTGAAACTGACATCCAACTTTCTGGTGGTACTGATGCTGCTGTTGCTGATGGGGATTTAATCTCAGCATATAGCCTCTTTGAGAATAAAGATCAAATTGATGTATCACTAATCATCACAGGCGATGCGGATGTTACAGTATTACAATACATTATTGATGATATTGTAACACCTGCGGGTAGTGTTGTTGGTCGTTCCGGTGATAGTGTAGCATTTATTTCACCACCATTATCTGCTGTTGCTAACCAATCTGGTTCTGAAGCAACAAACATATTAACATGGTTAACAGGCCAATCAACAGGGTTACAACGATCATCTTCATATTCTGTTGTTGATTCTGGTTGGAAATATATGTATGACAAGTACAATAATGTTTATCGTTGGGTTCCATTAAACGGTGATGTTGCTGGTTTATGCGCATTCACGGATGCTATCCGAGATCCTTGGTGGTCACCTGCTGGATATAATCGTGGTAATATCAAGAATGCTGTTAAGTTAGCATGGAATCCTAACCAAATGAATCGTGACATTTTATACCCACAAGGTGTAAATCCAGTTGTTTCTTTCCCTGGTAATGGCATCATTTTATATGGTGACAAAACGCTTCAAGCAAAACCATCAGCATTTGATAGAATCAATGTTAGAAGATTGTTTATAGTGTTGGAAAAAGCTATTGCTCTTGCTGCGAAATATTCATTGTTCGAATTCAATGATGATTTTACTCGTGCACAATTCATCTCATTAGTATCACCATTCTTAAGAGATGTTCAGGGCAGACGTGGCATCACAGACTTTAAAGTTGTTTGTGATACTACTAATAACACAGGTTATGTTATAGATAATGATCAATTTGTTGGTGACATTTACATTAAACCAGCAAGAAGCATTAACTTCATAAAATTAAATTTTGTAGCAGTTGGGACAGCAGTCAATTTCTCTGAAGTTGTTGGTGCAATCTAATTAAAAGATAGGAGAAATAAAAATGGCATTTAATGTAAATGAATTTCGTTCGAATCTGATTGGTGACGGTGCTCGTCCCAATCTATTTTCGGTAACTTTAACATTTCCGTCTTTTGTGAATAATGGCTCTGCTGCCGGTCAAAAAACCACATTTATGGCAAAAGCATCACAATTACCAGGTTCTTCAATTGGTTCTATACCAATGTATTACTTTGGTCGTGAGATGAAATTTGCTGGAAATAGAACTTTTGCTGATTGGTCATTACAAATCATTAATGATGAAGATTTCTTAATAAGAAACGCATTAGAAGAATGGTCTAATGGAATCAATTCACATGTCAGTAACATTCGTGCTGCTGGTGGTAGTACAAGTCCTTCTGCATATACAGTTGATGCTGTAGTAACACAATATGGAAAAACTGGGGATATTTTAAAAACATACAACTTTATTGGAATGTTTCCTGTTGATATTGCACCAATTGATTTAAGTTGGCAAGACAATGATGCTATCGAAGAATATGGCGTTACTTTCTCATACCAATACTGGGAATCTAATACTACTTCTTAATGAAAAATGGAGAGGGCTTCGGTTCTCTCCTTTCTTTATAAAAGGTGTTAGTCGCGATGTATCAGCACCAAAACACTATATCTTCTTGGATATACAGCATGAATATATATATACAAATCGATAAATGTAAAATGAAAGGAATTATATAATGGCATCACCAGCAAATAAATTTTCACTTTTTGGGTTCACATTTTCACGAGAAAAAAATGAAGATGAACAAAAGAATCAACAAAGTTTTAGCCCCCCAGCAAATGATGATGGGGCACTTACTATCACATCCGCTGCATACTATGGTACATATGTTGATATGGATGGTACCGCTAAAAATGAGGTTGAGTTAATTTCTCGTTATAGAGAAATGGCAATGCAACCAGAAATTGAATCGGCACTCGATGATATTGTAAATGAAGCAATTAGCATAAATGACGATGGTAGGATTACAGATATCGTACTGGACGATCTAAAACAGCCAGACAAGATTAAAAAAGCAATTAGGGAAGAGTTTGCTACAGTATTAAAACTACTAAACTATAAAAATATGGCACAAGATATTTTCCGTAGATACTATATCGATGGGAAATTATATTACCAAATTATTATCGATAAGGAAAAACCAACAGAAGGCATCAAGGCATTAAGATACATCGATCCTAGAAAACTAAGGAAAGTTAGAGAGATCAAAAAGAAAAAGGATGAGCGTACTGGTGTTGATGTGATGAATGTTGTTAACGAATATTACATTTATAATGATAAAGTTGCTGGTGGTGGGTCATCGAATTTTGGTCCTTCTGGTGTAAGAATCACATCAGATTCTGTGGTTTCTGTTGTATCTGGTTTAATGGATTCACGCAGATCTATTGTACTGTCTTATCTACATAAGGCAATTAAACCACTAAACCAATTACGTATGATAGAAGACGCAACAGTAATCTATCGTATATCAAGAGCGCCAGAACGAAGAATTTTCTATATTGATGTTGGCAATTTACCGAAATTAAAAGCAGAACAATACCTAAGAGACATTATGGCAAAATACAAGAATAAACTTGTATATGATGCTCAAACTGGTGAAGTCCGTGATGACAGAAAGTTTATGTCTATGATGGAAGATTTTTGGTTGCCGCGTAGAGAGGGTGGTAAAGGTACAGAGATCACCACACTTCCTGGTGGGCAAAACCTTGGTGAACTCGAAGACGTTAAATACTTTGAGCGAAAATTATACAAAGCATTAAATGTTCCAGTTTCACGATTAGAACCAAATCAAAGTTTTACTATTGGTCGGGTATCTGAAGTGACACGAGACGAATTAAAATTTGCTAAATTTATTGATAGATTAAGAAATAAATTCTCAGATATATTCAATCAATCATTAAGAGCACAATGCGTACTTAAGGGCATTTGTACTACTGAAGAATGGGAAGACTTTAAAGAACATATCCATTACGACTTTATAAGAGATAACAACTTTGCTGAGATGAAAGATGCTGAGTTGATGAAAGAAAGATTAGAGTTGTTAGGACAGGTGGATCCTTATACTGGTGCGTATTATTCTAAGGGATGGATTCAAAGAAACGTTTTAAGGTTGACCGACGTTCAAATTGAAGATATGCAAAAAGAAATCGAACAAGAAAAAGAAAGTGGTTTTGATGTTCCGGTTGAAGTATCTAATGCGGTCACACAGCAGCAAATGATGAATCAATTAGATCCACCAGTAGAGGCGACACCACCTCAACAAGAAGATTTTAATACATTCGACACGATCAAAAGAATATTATAAATAGATTAATACGGAGAAAATTATGAAAAACTTAATAGATTACGCATACCAAGATAATGGTACAGATTTCAGAAAAGAATTATATGCAGCAATTCACGATAAAGTGGCTGCTGCTATTGAAGGTAAAAAACAAGAAATTGCCAGTAACTTCATGGGACAACAAGAAGAGTCTGTTGAAGAATCTGTTGAATTGGATGAAGCAAAGGTTAGTCCGACTCGTGGTACACGCAAAATTGCTGCGTATCATGGAGAAGGCGGCCACACAGCAGAAGTTCGATATAGCCCAGAATGGAAAGAGTATCAAGTACACCATTATAAAAATGGGATACACCAAGGCGAAGGTCCAATTTCTTATCACGGACATGATAAAGAAGATGCTCACAGTACTGCAAAATATGAATGTGGCATCCAACCAGCGGTAACAAAAAAATGAAATCATTCAAGGAATTTCACCAATTAGATGAGATAGGAAACCATTTCAGTAATTTGTCTGAAGTTCCAAAGAAGAAAAAACCTAAATTAGTAAATCCTGATGTTTGTGAATCTGCTAAACATGATTCTATGGATCCACCAGCAGTTATTGTCATGAAAAGAAAATCCATACGACAATTTCCAAACAATCAAAGAGTTGCGCTATATTACGCAGATAAGATCAATCAATATGTAACAGTTCCTTATACTAGTTCTCAATGGTCTAAAGGACCTGTTGATGAATCTATGGATATAGACGAATAATTAAATAGGATAACAAATGAGTAATAAATTCACATATCAGACACTAAGGGACACAACAACAGATGTGGTTATTAAGTTAACTGGTACATTTGATGGCTCTTCTGGTCAAGAAGCAAATACTTCTAGGATAACAGCAAATTCATTGTATGGTGCTCTAGATGCCAATAGTGTTCCGTTGTATTCGGGCCTAAGTAAAAGTAATACAGCACTACCATACTATAATTTACAACTAACCAATTTGCAATACTATGTAAATATGCCTCAAGGCAATGGCGCTGTTGAATTATTTTGGTCTGGTGCTGGATCAACCACATCAGCTCAATACGCAAATTCAGCAACTATATTTCATTTAAATTATAACGGTGAATATGGTAATGATCAACAACCAGCAATTATGAATAATTCAATTGGTGGTAAAGGTGATATTGGTATTTACACTAATGGAGCAACTGCAAACTGTAGTTATACATTAGTCATCAGTTTCAGAAAAGATAATGCAATGTATCAAAGAGGACAATTTAATGATCCGGCGGCATTTAATTTCGGGATATACTCAGTAGAACCATAGGGATTTTATATGAAACTAATAAAAGAAATACATGAAACAGTAAATTACCTAACAGAAGATGTCGATGGTAGTAAATCTCTATTCATAGAAGGTCCGTTTTTAGTTGCTGGTGTAAAAAACCGCAATGGTCGTTTATATGAACAACATACGATGAGTAAAGAAGTTGCTCGTTATACTGAAGCTTATATTGACAAAAAACGTGCTTTTGGTGAATTAGGGCACCCAGATACACCAAGCATCAATCTAGATAGAGTATCTCATTTAATTGTTGGCCTCAGAGAAGATGGAAATCAATGGATTGGCAAGGCAAAGATACTAGATACTCCTATGGGTAATATTGCAAGGAATCTGATAGAAGGTGGTGCTCAATTAGGAGTATCTTCACGAGGTATGGGTTCTTTGAAGAATGTTAATGGGGTTAACATAGTACAACCAGATTTTTATCTTGCCACAGCGGCTGATATTGTAGCAGACCCTTCTGCACCAGGAGCATTTGTTCAAGGTATTATGGAAGGTAAAGAATGGATGTTAGTTGAAGGTGTTTGGACAGAATGTGATTATCACGAATCTAAGCAACTTATTAAACAAGCATCTAGGAAGGAAATTGAACATATATCTCTAAAGATATTCGAAAACTTTCTAAAGAAATTATAAATTATAAATACTTATTACAATTAATGGAGATTTAAAAAATGTCAAAAAGTCTAACCGAAGCCGCTAAGGAAATTTTTGCTGCAAATGTAGCAGCAAAAGATAGAGAGCAAGATAAATCAAAAAAATTAACAGATGATGCTGCATATGGCACTAAAGAAGCTGGTTTAATTGGCCATAGTCCAGATGAAACAGATTCACAATTACCTGATTATTTAAAAGGCACACCTACTGCAAAACCACCTGGTGCTACACCACCTGTTGGTTCTGAACCAATGAAAAAATTAAAAGACCAACCAGCTAGTGAAGTTTCACAAACTGTTGTGCAAGCACCAAAAACTGGTTATGACGCAATTCGTGATCGTAAACCTGGCGCATTAGCTACACAAAGAATGTCTAAAAACCCAGGTGCCACATTCGCATCTTATGGTGAAGAATTTAGTGTTGCTGATGATGTTGCTGCTCTTATGGAAGGCGAAGATCTTTCTGAAGAATTCCAAGCAAAAGCTACAGTAATTTTCGAAGCAGCAGTTTCTGCACGAGTTGATTACATCGTTGAACAAGTTGAAAACGAATTACTCGAAGAAATGCAAAATGCGATGGAAGACATCAAAGAAGAACTTGCTACCAAAATTGATGATTACTTAAATTATATGGTAGAAGAATGGATGTCTGAAAATGAGATCGCAATCGAAAAAGGTTTAAAATCAGAAATCACTGAAGATTTTATTACAGGGTTGAAGAATTTATTTGTTGAACACTATATCGACATTCCTTCCGATAAAGTTGATGTTGTTGAAGAGTTATCTTTGAAAGTTGAAGAACTAGAAGAGTCTCTAAATGATCAAATCAAACGCGGTATAGAATTGAAAAAAGAGTTGAACGAACAATTGAAGTACGAAGCTATCCACACAGCGTGTGATGGTTTATCACAAACACAAGTAGAAAAAATGAAAGCACTTGCAGAAGGTGTTGAGTTTACTTCTAGCGAAGAGTTTGAATCTAAGTTAGAAACTTTGAAAGAATCTTATTTCTCAACAAGTATCTACACAGCAGATAACTATGGATTGGATGATGAAGTTGTAATAGTACAAGAAACTAAAACTCCTAAATCACAAGATCCATTGATGGAACAATATGCTAAATCAATTTCACAAAGTCTAAAATTATAATCGAGGATAAAAATGTATTTAACTGAAGAATTACAAAAAAAATGGCAACCAGTTCTAGAACACCCAGAACTAGAATCCATTAAAGACCCATACAAAAGAGCAGTTACTGCTTTAGTATTGGAAAACCAACACCAAGCTATGGCACAAGATCGCCAAGCATTAAACGAAACTACTGAAGCTGGTCCAACTAACGTTGCTGGTGGTGTACAAAACTTTGATCCAGTATTAATTTCATTGGTTCGTAGAGCACTTCCAAACTTAATTGCATATGACGTTGCTGGTGTACAACCAATGACTGGTCCTACTGGCTTGATCTTTGCAATGAGAGCACGTTATAATGCTCAAGCAAACACTAATGCTGAAGCATTTTTCAACGAAGCAAACACTGTATTTTCTGGTGCTACTTCTGCTGCTAACCCATATGGCTTCCAAGGTACTTTAGCTACTGATACTGCTAACACTTTCCAAAATGTTACTAGTGGTGCTACTACTACTGGTATTGGTATGCCTACTGCTACTGCAGAACAATTAGGTGTTGCTGATGGTTCATTCCAACAAATGGCATTTTCTATTGAGAAAGTTACTGTTACTGCACAATCTCGTGCATTAAAAGCTGAATACTCATTAGAACTTGCACAAGATTTGAAAGCAATTCATGGTTTGGATGCTGAGACTGAATTGTCTAACATTCTTTCTACTGAAATTCTTGCTGAAATCAACCGCGAAGTTATCCGTACTATCTACACTACTGCTGTAGCTGGTGCTCAATATGGTACTACTACTGCTGGTTATTTTGACTTAGATACTGACTCTAATGGTCGTTGGTCTGTTGAAAGATTCAAAGGTTTAATTTTCCAAATCGAACGTGATGCTAACGTAATCGCAAAACAAACTCGTAGAGGAAAAGGTAACGTATTAATCGTATCTTCTGACGTTGCTTCTGCTATGGCAATGGCTGGTGTATTATCTTATACTCCTGCTTTACAAGCTGACCTTCAAGTAGACGATACTGGTAATACTTTTGCTGGTATGTTACATGGTCGTATCAAAGTTTACATCGATCCTTATTTCGGTGGTTATACTTCTAACCAAGAATTAGTAACTGTTGGTTATAAAGGTACTTCTCCATATGATGCTGGTTTATTCTACTGCCCATATGTTCCTTTACAAATGGTTCGTGCAGTTGATCAATATACTTTCCAACCTAAAATCGGCTTTAAGACAAGATATGGCATGGTTGCTAACCCATTTGCTCAAGGTTTAGCTCAAGGCAATGGTGCATTAAATGCTCGTAGTAACGTTTACTACCGTATTTTCGGTGTGAAAAATTTGATGTAATAAGTTGTTGGTTTATAAGAAGTTTCCATAAACCAACCCATAATTTAGGGTGTGTCTTCGGATACACCCTTTTTATTTCCTACCAAATAGCAAAAGAAAGCGTACCACAATCATATATTTTAGAATATCCCATATCAAACATAATCTCTTGTTCAGTTCTAGTGTCCCCAAATACCGAAATCTTAGACTTAACAAAATTAGATCTATGTAATCTCTTCTCGACATTCTTGGCCACATAATGATATCCAGGTTTATTGGTTGCTATTAATGTGAATCCATTGTTAATATATACGTCCCCATTGGAATAAGTTCTGTCGGCATACGATATAATAGACCCTTCATTATTTTTCCTAAAGTGTTTTAGTAGTTTAGAGAATGCTCCAACAACACAGTAATTTTTCTTGATAGCAAAACGAATCAACTCCCATTTATATTTCTTTGAATATCTTGACACCCCAAACGTCATGACAGCTACAAGGTCTTCACCAAAAAACATACCATACTTAAACCTACTCTTATCTTTTCCTTGTATGTGATTATCATCAAGAAAATTATTCTTATCACTGACACATATTTCTTTTATTATACATTTACGAGCAAATATTTTGTACTGATTGTTGTGCAATTTATTGCTGATGAAAGACTTCCACACACTCGACCTCTCTTTCCAAGAATCAGAGAATATGTGCAGCAATTGTATGCCTTGTTCATTACAAAGTTTAGTTTTTGTGTAGTGATAGTTACTATCCTTTCTACCAGAAAAGCTAGATTCTTCTGGCCTATAAATGTGTGAATATAATCCATTATACTCAATGGCTAATTTTATTTCTGGAAGATATATATCCAATTCTAATGATCCGATAACACCACGTTTATCTAATTGTATTTCCCCTTCATATATGGATTTTATGTAATCAGAAACTTCAGCACATTCAGCGGAACTTTTATTGGATAATCTATCATATGAATTTGCTTCATTCGCCATTATATTGTGTGTGGCCAACCATACAGATACCATGCTTTTACTAACACCAAGTTCAACTCCTATATCAGAACATGTTCTATGTTTATTTTTATGCTCATCATACATCCAATCTTTATCCGACAATTTCATTACGGCACTTGGATGTGAGCAATTATATTTGATATTTGGTATGTTATGAATGCCTAGCCACTTGTTCACAGGAGTGATAGAGATACCAAGATCTTCTGCTATAACTTCCTTAGATTTTTTCAACACTATTCTTTCATTGTACAACCAATCCCTATTACTAAGTAGCACCTCCACAGTTTTAATGACGGTTTTTGATGCTCTAGAACACTTTGGTGAGCAGTATGTAGTGAACCCAAGTTTAGAATTAAGTCTGTTCACAGTACAAAAACTATCACAACTTTTACACTTAGGAATTTCGTGTATATTGTTATTTACACAATATTTTCTAGTCCCTAACACAACTCCAGACACATTATCTAGGAATTTGGTTTGGTTTATTAATAACTCACGATATAGTGGAGTTTTTGAAATTTGCTGTGTTGTCTTGGATAGACATAGATCGATAAGTTCTTGAGAATATTTCATGCCATTTCCTATAAATTTTAATATACAAAGTATATCATGATTCTAATGATTATCAATATCTCTATGTATAAATAAGTAATATCACACGAGGATTATCATGTCAGCACTAGATAGATCACCCAGCAACACAAATCTACTACAACCCACTAAATTTTTATTAACAATCGATAAGATACCAGCAACACAGTATTTTTGCCAAACAGTTAATATTCCGGGGATTGGCCTAAGCAGTACTACATATAATACACCATTGGTAGATATTCCAGTAATGGGTAATAAAATAGAATATGAAACACTAGATATAAAATTTCTAGTGGATGAACAATTACAATCATGGAATCAAATTTATAACTGGTTTCTAGCAATTGCATCACCAGTATCTATAGCAGATAGAGTTTCTAAAACAAATGCCATGAGTAACACTGTTAATAAATCTTTACCAAATTATTCGGATCTAACTATTACTATATTGAGTGCATTGAACAATCCCGTAGCAAGAATACAATTTACCAATGCATTTCCAATATCATTATCAAGTATAGAACTAGATACTAAATCATCATCTGATGATATTATCACAGCAGAAGTATCATTTAAGTATCAATCATTCGAAATAATTGATGCATAAATAATCATGAGCTATGCTCATGTTACGAAGTAACACTATCAACACTGCTTCGCATCAGCCACTTCGTGTCTGAGGTGCTGTTGTTGTGTTAGCAGTTGTATGACAGTTGTGTTAGCAAGTTTTAACACAGTTCTAGTGGAAAAGCATTATAACACTATTTTTTTAATCCTGTCAAGTCTTTATAATTATTTGGAACTATATCATGAAAACACTAGATGAAATTCTTGGGTTCTGGTCGGTTGATGCTGAAATGGATAAAAACCAACCAGGAAATGAGTTAATCAATATCCCAAAACTCCACAACAAATATCTAACAATATTAGTCAAACATAAGTTGCAGTCAAAGAAAATAAACTTTGAATACCTTCGCATGAGAAAAATTAAGAGTGAGTATTATACAGGAAAATTGTCTAGAGATGAACTAGATGAATATAACTGGGAACCATTTGGACTAAAACCACTTAAGAATGAGATTCCAAATTATCTAGAATCAGATACGGACTTGATTAAATTACTGGAACGAAAAATGTATCACGATGAAATTGTTTCTGTTGTTGAATCTATTATGGGTGAAATAAAGAATAGAACGTGGGAATTGAGATCATTTATTGATTGGACTAGGTTTGTAGATGGAAACTAAACCAGACATTATCATATCTAAAAGAAATGAAGTATATGCTAAAGTTACTTGTGAACGGGCTATAGCACAAGAGTTAAGTGACCGTCTGACATTTATGGTGCCTGGATATCAATACATGCCATCATACAGGAACAAGATATTTGATGGCAAGATTAGGCTTCTTAACACACAAACTAATTTATTGTACTTTGGCCTGATACCACACATAGAAGAGTTTTGTGCTTCTCGTGGATATACTTTTGAATATGATGAAACAAGAGCAGATTTAGAAGATCCATTTTCACTAAAAACTGCTAATGATTTTTTTGAGAGTTTGAATTTACACGCACACGGTAAACCCATTAAAGTGAATGATCATCAAGTTGTGGCATTCATACATTCAATGCAAAAGAAACGCGCATTACTTTTAAGCCCAACATCTTCAGGTAAAAGTTTAATAATATATCTATTGTTTAGACAGTTATTAGATTACCAAGATCTAAAAGGTCTTATCATTGTACCTACAGTAAATCTGGTCACACAGTTATATTCTGATTTTGAAGATTACTCTAGCCATAATGGGTTTAGTGTTGAGGATAATGTATATAAAATTTATCAGGGACAGTCGAAAAACACTGATAAGAAGTTGGTAATATCAACATGGCAATCTCTTTATAAACAAGATAAAGATTATTTGGATCAATTTGATTATGTGTTCTGTGATGAGGCTCATTTAGCACAAGCAAATTCCATACGAGATATTATGGAAAAGTTGACAGAGACCAAATATAGAATTGGGTTAACCGGCACATTGTCTGGTATGAAAACCAATCAGTGGGTCCTTGAGGGATTATTTGGCACTGTCAAGAAAGTTATAACAACAAAAGAACTGATAGATGATAAAAAAATTGCAGACCTTAATATAAAGTGTCTTGTGCTTAAGCATCCGGATGAGTCATGTGAGTTATTAAAGTCTTGCACTTATCAAGAAGAAATTGAGTATTTGATTAGTAATGAACTTAGAAACAATTTCATTAAAAATCTTGCAGTTAGCATGAAATCCAACACATTAGTCCTTTTCCAGATGGTGGACAAACACGGTAAAATATTGTATAATCTTATCAAGAATTCGAAGCATATTGGTGATAGGAAAGTATTCTTTGTTCATGGTGGAACTGACTCTGATGATAGAGAATATATAAGAAAAATCGTAGAACAAGAATCTAATGCAATTATAGTGGCTAGTTTTGGTGTTTATTCCACCGGGGTTTCTATTAGAAATCTACATAATATTATTTTTGCGTCACCAAGCAAAAGTCGTGTTAGGAATCTACAAAGTATTGGTAGAGGGTTAAGACATTCTGAGGGTAAAGTTGCTGCTACATTATATGATATTGCTGATGATATTAGACACAAAAAACATGTTAATTTTACATTAAAGCATTTTATGGAGCGTACTAAAATCTACACTGAAGAAAAGTTCAATTTCAAGTTATATAAAATAGGATTAAAGTGAATATTAAAATTTTAAGAATGCATGATGGGTTGGATATCATAACAGAAGTTATTAGTAAATCTGGTTTATACTATGTTAAGAATCCAATGATGTTTTTACTAGATGATGAGGATGAATTTGAACCTCATTTATTGATGAGGCATTGGAGTCCAATCGACTTCATTAAAAGTAACGAGACTATTATTATGGATAGGGATATATTGTGTGTGTATGAACCTACAGACGCAATAGTGGAATTCTATACCAATATTATAGAAAAAGAAACTCGTGATCTCATAAAGCAAAGTCTTACATTACATTGATCATGAGCTATGCTCATGTTACGAAGTAACACTATCAACACTGCTTCGCATCAGCCACTTCGTGTCTGAGGTGCTGTTGTTGTGTTAGTAGTTGTGTTAGTAAGTTTCAACACAGTTCTAGTGGAAAGGCATTATAACACTATTTTTTTAATCCTGTCAAGTGTGAAATTATATGAAAGTCAAGAAACCAAAAAAGAATTATGTTAATAATGCAGATTTCCTAGAAGCATTAGCCAATCATTCTAAGGCATGTGAAGATGCTAAGCTATCAAAAAGCCCACAGCCAAAAATACCTATTTACATCGCGGAATGTTTTATGAAGATTGCTGAGGGTTTATCACATAAACCTAACTTCATGAACTACACGTTCAGGGATGAAATGATAAGTGATGGTATTGAAAACTGTTTAATGTATTATAGAAACTTCAACCCACAAAAGACCCAAAACCCATTTGCATATTTTACTCAGATAATTTACTATGCATTTCTTAGAAGGATATACAAGGAAAAAAAGTATCAATACATAAAATACAAATCAGCATCACAATTTGGTGTGGATGATGAATATGATCTAATGGAATTTGGTGACACCGGCGTCCAATTTGAAATTTATGATAATTTATCTAATTTTATAGAGACATTTGAGGCATCTTTATTCATGAAAAAAACTATAGCAAAGAAGGCAAAGAGATTAGAGAATTTCATGTAGTGTTGACTTTTTTTGTATATGTGTTATTATGACGTACATTATTATGAGGTGATTATGAAAATAGGTTTTAATTGTAGTACTTTTGATTTATTCCATGCTGGTCATGTTACTATGCTGAAAGAAGAGAAGCGGCATTGTGACTATCTTATTGTGGCCATACAAACAGATCCAACTATCGACAGACCAGATACCAAGAATAAACCAGTACAAACGATGTATGAAAGATATGTCGAAGTTTCTTCATGTAAGTATGTGGATGAGATTGTTGTATATTCAACTGAAGAAGAATTGTTGAATATCTTCAAAACCCAACACATTGACATAAGATTTCTTGGTGACGAGTATAAGACTAAAGAGTTTACAGGTAAACAATGGTGTCTTGATAATGGTATTGAATTACACTACCACCAACGCGAGCACCCATATAGTAGTTCATCATTGAGAGCACGAGTCCATGATGCTGAGGCAGTTAGAAGGGGAAAAAATAAATGATTACACTAATTGGTCATGGGTATATTGGTGATAGTATACAGAAAGAACTTCAATCTAAAAAAATAGCGCACAACTGGATTTCTCATACTGATGAAATACCAGAAGAAACAACAGTTATTATTAATGCTGCTGGATATACCGGTGTCCCTAATGTTGATGCATGTGAAAGTAAGAAACAAGCTACTATTGATGGTAATGTTTTGTTTCCAATAACACTAGAAATTAATAATCCACACATCCCAATAGTACACATTAGCAGTGGATGTGTATATACTGGGTATAAAGATGGTGGTTGGACTGAGGATGATGAACCAAATTTTGGATTTGATAATGGGTCATTCTATAGTGCTACTAAAAATCTTGCACAACATTTATTGAAACCCTACCTTGATAAGTCATATTTGTTTAGAATAAGAATGCCGTTTGGTGATGAGGATTGTGGTAAAAATTATCTATCTAAGCTGAATATGTATGACAAACTGATAGACTTCGAGAATAGTCTGAGTTATGTTAATGATGTTGCTGAGGCTGCAATATTTTTTGCTCTAGAATTTCCACCATTTGGTATATACAATTGTTGTAATCCTGGCTCAAAAACCACAAAGCAAGTTGCTGAAATGATGGGGTTGGAGAAGCAATGGTTTACTGAAGAAGAGTTTAAAACATCTGTTGTCTCACCCAGATCAAACTGTGTATTGAATAATGATAAGATGAATGCCATATTTAAACTTAAGCCTATTGATGAGGCATTAGAAATTGCAATCAACTCATTAAAAGTATAATTATGAACGTAGCTATTATAACAGATCAACACTTTGGTGCTAGGAATGATAGTGTGACATTCCTAGATTTCTATCAACAATTTTACGATGGTACTTTTTTCCCAAAACTCAAGGAAAATGGCATCCATACATTATTGATACTTGGGGATACATTTGACCGTAGGAAATATGTAAACTTTTTGACGCTGAAGAGAACTAAGGAAATGTTCTTCGATAAGTTGTTGGAACTCAATATACAAGTTTACATGTTGGCTGGAAATCATGATACGTTCCACAAAAATTCTAATAATGTAAATTCGGTAGATTTGTTATTGAATGAATATCCTAATGTTACTGTGATCGACGCCCCACAAACTATTATGGTTGGTGGGCAATATATTTGTATGATACCCTGGATATGTACTGAAAATTATCAACAATGTTTGGATGAAATTAAAAACACTAAAGCACCTATATGTATGGGGCATTTTGAGATATCTGGATTTTCCATGTATAAAGGAATGGCAGCGCATGAGGGTTTAGATAGAGCACTATTCAGAAAGTTCTTCAACACATTTTCTGGACACTACCACCACAGATCTAGTGCTGATAGTATATTCTATCTTGGCAACCCATATCAGTTAACTTGGTCTGATTATGATGATACTCGTGGGTTTCATGTGTATGATATTCAAAATTTTGATCTAACTTTTATACCAAATCCAAATGAGATGTTCGTTAAGATTGTATATGATGATACTATTCTAGATACTAAGTACACATTTTCTGATTATACTAATAGATTTGTCAAAGTGGTGGTTTTGAACAAAACTGACCCCTATAAGTTTGACAAGTTTATGGATGACCTTTATAATGTTAATCCTACTGATGTAACTATAGTTGAGGATGCTGTTGATCTTATAGAGAATGTTAGTGATGATGAAGTAACACAATCGGAAGATACATTAAGTATATTGAATAAGTTTGTTGATTCTATACGAGAAGATAATATCGACAATGTTAGACTTAAAAATATACTACATGAAATATATGTTGAGGCATTGAACAGTGAGAGAGTATGATTGTTTTTAAATTATTGAGATACAAAAACATATTAAGTACAGGTAACACTTTTACTGAAATATGTTTGAATACATCGAAAAACACATTAATTGTTGGTACCAATGGTGCCGGCAAAAGTACTATGTTGGATGCTTTATGTTTTGTGTTGTTTGGGAAACCATTTAGGAAGATCAACAAAGGTAATATACTTAATAGTATCAATGCATCTGATGGTGTTGTTGAAGTTGAATTTTCTATAGGCACTAAAGAATATAAGATTATTCGTGGCATTAAACCAAATGTATTTGAGATTTATTGCGATGGTGTTTTAGTCAATCAGGATGCGAAAACTAAAGATTATCAGGAATACCTCGAGAAGGTTGTTCTTAAATTAAACTTTAAATCTTTTACTCAAGTTGTCATTCTTGGCTCAGCATCCTTTGTGCCTTTTATGCAATTATCTGCTTCAGATAGAAGATCCATTATCGAAGATCTTTTAGACATACAAATTTTCTCTTCGATGAATGTATTGGTTAAAGAGAAATTATCTAACATAAAAGATGAAACAAATAATAACAAGTATGAACTCAACGTAACTTCAGAGAAGATAAAACTACAAAAGAAGAATATTGATGAACACAAAAAACACAATGATGAAGAAATTGAAAGAAAACTGGAAGAGATTACAACATCTCAACTACAAAATGAACGTCTACTTGCTGATGGTATTATAATACAAAATCATATAGATGAACTCCAGAAACAGATTGACGATAAGTTATCAGTTGAGTCCAAATCTAAAAAGATGATTCAAATGGAGGCTAAACTAGAAGCTAGTATTGCCAGCATAGATAATGATATTGCCTTCTATGATGAAAATGATGATTGTCCCACATGCAGACAAATACTTGATGGTGAGTTTAAGGCCAATCAGGTTAGAGAAAAGACTGTGAAGAGAGATCAAATACATAAAGGGATGTGTGAGATTTCTGACGAGATTAAAAAGTTAAATGACAGATTGTCGGAAATACAAGGTATTAATAGACAAATAACTCAGCATAACAATGATATGGTTAAAAACAACTCAACTATATCTGCCATAAATCAATACATCACTAAGATAAATAAAGAAATTGATTTACTGTCCGTTCGTAAAGATACTATAGAGAATGATAATGATGAACTTGTTAAAATGGTTGATCATTTACAATCTATTGTGGCGGAACAAGAAAGGTTGGCTAATGAGAAACAGTATTATGAATATGCATCAAATTTATTGAAAGATACTGGGATCAAAACAAAGATAGTTAAACAGTATTTGCCGGTGATGAACAAACTCATTAATAGGTATCTAGCCTCTATGGATTTCTTTGTGAATTTCAATATAGACGAGAATTTTGATGAGACTATCAAATCTAGACATCGCGATGATTTTAAGTATACTAATTTCTCTGAGGGGGAAAAGACGAAGATCGATTTAAGTCTGTTACTGACTTGGAGACAGATTGCTAAACTTAAAAATTCCACTAATACAAACATATTAATTATGGATGAGATATTGGATTCATCTATGGATGATGCGTCTATAGATAATCTGTTTAAAATATTTGATGATTTTGATGATGACACCAATCTGTTTGTTATAAGTCATCGCGGCGATCATTTGTTTGATCGATTTAGATCAGTTATAAAATTTGAGAAGCATGGTAATTTCTCAAGAATTGTTAAACCTTAATAGGAAATAGTATGAGTGAAGTGATAAAATTTGATACAGAAGAACTCGCTAAACCAGCACCCACACCAAAACCAAAAATATTTAATTTGGTGTATACACACATTAGAGATATAGTGTTACCTGATTTTGATTTTGAAAAGTATGGTAAAGAAGCTAATGAATTCGCATCAGTATTAGTTGAAACTTGCAAAGAAAATGGTGGGTTGAGTTTATCAGCAAATCAATGTGGGTTTCCGCATAGAGTTTTTGTTATGGGGGCTGGTGATGAATATGTGGCATTCTTTAATCCTAAGATTATATCTGAATCTGATAGTACTATCAAGATGGCTGAAAATTCTTTGACGGTACCCTTTCTTGAATTAAAACTTACTAGACCTAAAACTGTTGAAGTGGAATATCAAGATTTTAATGGAGAATTACACAAACAAATATATGGTGGAATATCTGCTAGATTAATTCAACAACAATTGGATAATTTGGATGGTATACCATTTTATAGTAAAGCAAAACCTTTGGCTTTAGAATATGCCATAAAAAAACAAAGAAAAACTTTGAAAAAATATGGCATGAAAATGAAACTTGACATACTATAGTACAATACTGTACAATTATAAATTAATGAATCGATAAGGAACTGTTATGGAAATAAGTATTAAGAAAGAAGACTTACAGAAGAAAAGTTTGTTCATAGCGACGCCGATGTACGGAGGTATGAATCACGGTTTGTATATGAAGTCTTGTTTAGATCTTCAGGGTTTGTGTATGCAGTATGGGGTTGAGGTTAAATTCTCGTTCTTGTTTAATGAATCATTAATCACTCGTGCTAGAAATTATCTAGTTGATGAATTTTTACATAGGTCAACATGTACACACTTATTATTTTTGGATTCTGATATTCATTTCGATCCTAGAGATGTCATAACTCTGTTGGCATTGGATAAAGATGTTATTGGTGCACCATACCCAAAGAAATCAATAAAATGGAAATCAGTAAAGACGGCTTTAACTAAAAATCCGGATATTGAACCTGGATTACTTGAGAATGTTGTTGGTGATTATGTATTCAATCCCGTTAAAGGGACAGCACAATTTACTGTTACTGAACCATTAGAAGTTTTGGAAATTGGTACTGGGTTTATGATGGTTAACCGTGAAGTTTTTCCTAAATTCGAAAAAGAATATCCGACACTTAGATATAAACCAGATCATGTTGGCCAAGCTAACTTTGACGGCACACGATATATTCATGCTTACTTTGATACTATTATCGATAAAGATTCTGAACGATATTTGAGTGAAGATTATATGTTCTGCCAATTCTGGCGTAACATGGGTGGTGAAATTTGGTTATGTCCTTGGATGCGAACTAGTCATATTGGTACATATCATTTCAAAGGTGATATGCCGGCTGTAGCAAACTTTGTTGGAGAAATGTAATATGACTGGTAATGGTGCTGCATATGATCCAAACGACACTAATGTTGTTGAAATGTACCCAAATTACTACAATCCTAGTAAAGAACCTGGTCCTACAGGTTCATTAACAGGATCATTTACGCTACCTAATATGGGTGCTGGTTGTGGTGGGATGGTAATCAAAGAAACAAAAGATGTGGATGCTGTTAAAAGTTCACAAACAGCAACTACTGGTGGCCGTAAATTCGATGGTAATAAGTTGGAATATGGGTTAGTGCCACCAATTGGATTCAAATCAGTAGTAGAGATCCTAACACTAGGTGCCCAAAAATATGACCGAGATAATTGGAAATATGTACCTGATGGGAAACGCAGATATTTTGATGCTGCAATGCGACATTTGTGGGATTGGAAATGTGGTGATAGGTTTGATGAAGAAACATCAAAGAATCATTTAGCCCATGCAATTTGCAATTTGATGTTCTTGTTAGAGAAAGATTTGCTAACAGAATAAAAAAGTGATACAATACATTTTTATATTATGGAGTAATACATGAAATTATCAAATCAAACTCTAGCCATACTGAAAAACTTTAGTACTATCAATAAAGGGATTCAATTTAAGGTTGGTAGTAAATTAGCAACTATATCATCAGGGAAAACAGTATTAGCCAATGCAGTTTTAACTGACGAGTTCCCTACAGATTTTTGTGTGTATGATCTTACACAGTTTTTATCTGTGTATTCTTTATTTAAAGATTCTGTCGAATTGGAGTTTGATAACTCTAATATAATATTTAAATCTGGTAGATCTAAAATCAAATATAGAATGACTGCACCGGAGATGATTATTTTACCCCCGGAAAATGGGATAACATTACCATCTGTTGATTGTTCATTCACATTAACTGCTGATGATTATGATTGGGTAATGAAAACATGTTCTGTGCTATCATCCCCACACATTGGTATTAAATCTGATGGTGAAAAAGTTGAAATCATCACATTCGATGCTAATGATGACTCATCACACACCAATTCAATTGAAGTTGGTGCGGCGAATGGTGAATCATATTTGGTGGTGTTTAAGGTAGAGAATATTAAAATGATACCTGGTACATATGAAGTTAATATATCATTTAAAGGTATTGGGCATTTCAAAAACACTGACGAAGATGTTCAGTATTGGATTGCATTCGAATCAAAGGAATCAAAGGTATAATTATGGCGACTATTCAAACTTTATTTGGAACATTTAATGACGAAGAACTTCGAGCACTAAATGGTGCTATTGATGAAATGATCGTTGTGATGGAGAAGCAAGAAGCACAAAGACTTGCTATGAAAGACATTATTGATGCGACACATGACTCTTTGAGTATTCCAAAGAAGATTCTTCGCAAAATGGCTAAGGCTAGATATAAACAATCTTTCCAAGAAGAGGTTGCTGAATTTAGTGAATTTGAAGCATTATTTGAAGTTATTACAAAAATGGCATAAGTTGTGTCCCCGATAATCATTGATGATTTTATACCAGTAGAGTATCAAGATTCTATTCTTGATATGCTTACTGGGTCGGAGTTCCCTTGGAATATTCACCCATATTCTGTTAGTGGTTGGCCTATAACTGATTACTATACGGATGTCCCGACAAAGGAACATATTCAATTCAGACACATGTTTGTTAATAATAATGATATTCATAGCAAATTTTATGAATACCTAAAACCATTAACAATATGTTTTGAAATGAAAACTGGTGTGGTGATATCTAATATTCAAAGAATAAAATCTAATTTACTAATGAAACAAGACGGTCCTCATTTGCAGGTTCCTCACATTGATGATACTGATTTTATTACTAGTGAACCAAACAGAAAGGGTAAGAAAACATTACTATATTATGTTAATGGTGGTGATGGTGATACAGTTTTATATAATGAATATTATGATGGTGAAAAGGTCGGACTGTTAACAAGGCAGCAAACAGTATCACCGAAGAAAGGTAGGGCTGTTATATTTGATTCCCACCAAATACATTCTGGGTGTTGTCCGGCAATAAGTGATTATCGAGTTATCATCAACATGGTACTTGGTTAAAATTAAATTATGGTGAATTATGAATACTGAGATTTTGTGGGTTGAGAAATATAGACCAAAGACTGTGGAAGAATGTATACTTCCTGATGATATAAAAGCCACATTCCAAGAATATGTCAATAATAAACAGATTCCTAATTTGTTATTATCGGGGAGTGCTGGTGTTGGTAAGACCACAATTGCTAAGGCAATATGTGAAGAAGTTGGGTGTGATTATATTGTGATCAATGGGTCTGATGAATCTGGAATAGATACATTTAGGGTCAAGATTAAGAATTATGCTTCGTCTATATCTCTAACTGGTGGTAGGAAAGTAATAATCATAGATGAAGCAGATTATCTAAATGCGAACTCAACTCAACCAGCACTTAGGGGTGCTATTGAAGAGTTTTCGTCTAATTGCTCATTTATATTCACGTGTAATTATAAGAATCGTATTATTGACCCTATCCATTCACGTTGTTCTGTTATTGATTTCAAATTGACCAACAAAGCTAAGATGGCGGCACAATTCTTTAAAAGAGTTGAGTGGATTCTTAAGCAGGAAAACATTGAATATAGTAAAGAAGTTGTGGCTGCCATCATTAGCAAACATTGCCCGGATAATCGTAGAGTTTTAAATGAACTACAAAGATATTCAGCTTCTGGTGTTATAGATAAAGGAATACTGGCAAATGTAGGTGAACTACAAATTAATGAGTTAATAAATTCAATAAAAAATAAAGATTTTGGATCTTGCAGAAAGTGGGTTGTCCAGAACAATGATGAAGTTGCACAAGTGTTTAGATCGCTATACGATGGGTTATATGAGGTGCTAACACCATCGTCAGTACCACAATTAGTATTGATATTGGCTAAGTATCAATATCAGGCAGCATTTGTTAGTGATCTTGAAATAAACATCATAGCGTGTTTGACAGAAATAATGATAGATTGTGAGTTTAGATAATGTTAGATCTTTGGGGCAATGATACATCACACGAATATAAAACATGTGTTAAGTGTAATAAGAAAAAACACTTTTCTGAATATCCGAAGAGTAGTGGTGGAAATTATCTACGAACAGAGTGTAGGAAATGTAATAGCCATTTAAGCAAAACTAGGAAATATTTACTAGCCCAACATGGAAAACCCGGAAAAGATTACATATGCCCAATATGTAATTCTGATTGGGGTTCGTTAATACATGCTGGAGGTACATCACAAATTAGTCCCTGGGTGATTGACCATGACCATAAAACTGAAAAATTTAGGGGCTGGTTGTGTCATAATTGCAATAGAGGTCTTGGTGTATTTGATGATGATATTGAGATATTATATAGAGCAATCGACTATTTAAGAGGTAATGATAATGGATCTATTTAAGGATATTATACATTCAATATTAGTAACAAAGAAATGTGTCATAAATGATGAGCTAGATAGGAAGGAGTATGTCCCATTTATAGTGAATAGAGCACTTTCATATCATATGGATTGTATATTCTATGCTAATGAAATCAATATGTATCATGGTATTGATAAAGATATGCAATACCAATATTTATTGAATTCAGTAAGATCGATGAAAAGAAAATTTCAACAATGGCAAAAATATAGTGATATTGATGATTTAGTATGTGTCAAGAAGTATTTTGGGTATTCTGGTATCAAAGCTAAGCAAGCATTAAAAATATTGACAGAAGAACAGTTGGTTGATATTAGGGCAAAAACTATGGAGGGTGGTGTTTCTGAATAATTATAAATAAGATTATATTTTATAATTAATGGAAAAGAAGGAAGTGTATGGACCCAATAGATATTTTTTTAGGGTGTGGTGTTGAAGTAACATTGAATGAAAGTGATGATTTCTTAAAGATAAGAGAATCTTTGACTCGTATAGGGTTTGCGTCTAGGGTAGATAAAATCTTATACCAATCATGTCATATACTACATAAACAAGGAAGATATGCTATAGTCCATTTCAAAGAACTATTTGCTCTTGATGGCAAACCTACAGATATTTCAGAAAATGATCTATCGCGCAGGAATGCTATCGCGAATCTCTTAAGTGATTGGGGGTTGCTAACACTAGTTAATGGAGATGATGTCCTAGATCCACCACCAATACACATATCACAAATAAAAATCATTAAGTACAATGATAAAGATAATTGGGAATTAGTACCCAAATATAGCATCGGCACTCGTACAAAACATTAATTATAAATATACTTATCGCTTTGTCGATAATTTAAATTTTCTTAAAATGTAAATAGGGGTGTAAAGATATGGGTTATTGGGGTTATCATCTAATGTTGGATGTAAAAGGGTGTGATAAATCTAAAGTCTCTGATGGTGAGTTTTTGAGCACATTCACTAAAAATTTAGTTAAATTGATAGACATGACTGCATATGGGGAACCACAAGTAGTACACTTTGGGAATGGCTCTGATATTGCTGGTTATTCAGTTCTACAATTAATCGAAACATCTAATATTGCTGGCCATTTTGTTGATTCATCTGGTGATGCATATCTTGACATTTTTAGTTGTAAAGAGTATGATAAAGATATTGTTATTAAAGCAATCCAAGATTACTTTGATCCAGAGAATATCAACTATCAATATTTTGAACGTCAAGCATAGACGAAAATGTGCAAACTGAATTGGTATTTAACTTTAACATTGAAATAGGAAAAAAATATGTCAGATCAAATTGAAGATGCTGTATACGAAGAAGCACCAAAACAAGAACCAGTTGATAAAGAATTCACATTCGTGCTGAAACTTTCTCAGGCTAATATTATTCTTGCTGCATTAGATGAGATTCCCCATAAATTGAGTAGAGGCATCATCGATACACTGCAACAACAAGCAATTTCTCAATTGCAAGAACCCCAAGAATAATCAATACAAATGGAGTTTGTTTTTGTATAGTATGTGTTGGTATCAACTAGCACTATAAGTTATATGTTTTGTAAAACGGTGTGTCGATATTCTCCGACACACCTCTCCTATTGGGTAATTTGACATACTCAATATCATTGTGATATAATCACATCTTTAAATAATCTATAGGTATATTATGAATAATTGTCCTAATTGTAATTCACCCAATTTTATAAAAAAAGGGACCGAATTCTCTGGTGGTGTATTACGACAAAGATATAAGTGCAAGGATTGCTCTGTTAATTTCTATGACCCCCCAACCCCAGTACAGAAACAAGATTTCCCATTAGAAATTATAGGTAATGATTCCATACAATTTGAAGACATATATTCAAAATACGATGGTATTGTTATTACTTCTTGTCTAAATGATACTGAAATTTTCGATGAATTCCTATCTGGATTGGAAAAATATTGCGACGAAAAGAACCATGTGTTATTCATTATTGGAAATAGATATCGAAATCCGACAATGACCAGTCTTGATGTTGAATGGCCCGATAGAGCAAAACCATATATTTTGAAAAATAACATTAAATATAAGGATAAGTTCAAGATCATAGGTGATTGTAATATACAAGCAACTGCGACCAATCCACTAACTGGTATTGATGGTATTTGTGAAGGTATGACAACAATTGTTGGCCATCCTGTAGTTCAGATGAGATCAATTGCGGTCAATGAGTGGAGAGATAGCATCATATTACACTCTACTGGTAGTATATCTTTAAAGAATAACTATACTGCAACTAAAGCTGGACATAGAGCACAATTCCATCATTGTTTTGGTGCTGTTGTTATTGATATTGATAAGACTGATGATGTGTTTTTCATTAGACAATTGTTATCAGATAAATCTGGGATATTTTATGACCTAGATGAAAAATGGAATAAAGAAGGGTTTGTTGGAAATAGCAATATTGAAGCAATATACACCGGTGATGAACATGTACTATTTGCTGATCGTGAAGTTGTTGATGCGACCTATGGTAAGCGTGGTATAGTCGAAGCATTAAGACCAGAGTATATTATTAGAGGTGACATCATAGATAGTTATAGCATTTCACATCATCATGCTAATGACTTTTTTACTAGATGGAAAAAACACCAAGTGACGAAAAATGGATCATTAGAAGATGAGCTTAAATTGTCTATAGATCATGTGTTTGAAACGACACCACTTTTTTCCAAAACACTTATTGTTAATTCTAACCATGATGATCATATCGATAAGTGGTTGAATATTAGTGATCCTAAGTTTGATTATGTAAATGCTAAAATTTATTACTTACTAATGTACCTTAAACTTCGTGATATTGAAGAGGGTCTCGGTAGATCCGCACTAGAAATATACTTAGAAAGCGTATATAAAGTAGATAAACGCATCTTTCATAATGATCGCGTTAAATTCATTGAAAAGGGGTTTTCCTTGCATGGGATAACATTGTCAATGCATGGTGATGTTGGACCAAATGGGTCTAGAGGTAGTGCTCAAAATTTGTCTAAGATTGGGGAAAAATCCATCATTGGACATTCTCACACCCCTAGTATTATTGGTGGGTTGTGGTGTGTTGGTACATCATCTGTAAAGAAGATGGATTATACTCGTGGGCCATCTAGTTGGTTACACACACATTGTATTATCCATAAAAATGGTAAACGCCAACTTATAACCATTATTGGTGGTAAGTGGAGAATTGAAAAACATAAGGAGAAAGTATGAATATAATTGCATTGAAATTGGTTACTGGTGAAGACATCTTAGGTGAACTTTTAGATAACTCACCGGAAACCGGAATCAGATTAAAAAATGCTGTTGGTATAGCAGTTGTTCGTGGTAAAGATGGGGGCACTAATATTGGGTTTTCCCCATTCCCATTACACTCACAACCACAACAAGATTTAGAAATTGGGTTTGAGTACATACATATTGTTTATTCATATGTACCCGCTGACGATTTTATAAACAACTATAATCAAATATTTGGTGCTGGTATCATAGTTCCTGAGAAAAAATTGATATTAAGTTGATATTGAGTTGGGTTGTGTTATAATGTCGGATTAACATTAAGCTAGGAAATTCATGAGTAATTCAGTCGATGTGTCAAAAGATTTCTACACTAACATAAAATCATGGGGGAACAACATTCTTTATCGCGGAATAAAAAACGGTAAACGTGTTAAGATGAAGATTGATTATGAGCCATCACTCTATATCGAATCTAATAAACCAACAGATTTTAAAACCCTACAGGGTAAGTTTCTTGAACAAAAGAAGTTTGATAGTATTCGTGAAGCTAAAGATTATGTAAAGCAGTTTGAAGATGTTTGTAATGCATCACCAATATATGGCAATACTCGTTATGAGTATGCTTATATTGGTGAGCAATATAGTGGAATGATTGATTGGGATCAGGGTGATATTATCATTGCTGTTGTGGATATTGAGACCATGTCAGATAATGGGTTTCCAAATCCAGATAAAGCTGATGAGGCTATCACAGCAATTACTATACATTATATCGGTGATAAGACTTATGTGTTTGGGTGTGGTGATTACGTTACTCAAGGTGATGAAATATATGTTAAATGCCAAGATGAGTATACTTTATGTAAAAAGTTTCTTCATGTTTGGATGATGAAATGCCCAGACATCATAACTGGGTGGAATACCAAGTTTTTTGATATCCCATACATTGTGAATAGGTTTAATAAAATTCTCGGTGAACCATTAACTAAGAAATTATCACCTTGGAATAATGTATCTGAGAGAAATCTTACTGTACTGGGTAGAACACAAACCACTTATGAAATTATGGGTGTTGCATCACTAGATTACATTGAATTGTATAAGTGGTTTGCTCCTGGTGGTAAATCGCAAGAATCATACAGATTAGATAACATTGCTAATATTGAGTTAGGGGAAAGTAAATTATCTTATGATGAGTTTGAAAATTTACATCAATTATATTCTTTGAATTATCAAAAATTTATAGAGTATAACATCCAAGATGTTAAACTAATATTAATGTTAGAAGAGAAGTTGAAATTGTTGGAATTGGCAATGACTCTTTCGTATGATACTAAATCTAATTTTGAGGACATATTCACACAAACTCGTATGTGGGATTCTCTTACATATTCATATCTGTTAGAGAAAAATATTATTGTGCCACCGAACGTTCATAAGGAAAAGGATGCTTTATACGAAGGTGCTTTTGTTAAACACCCACAGGTTGGTAAACATGATTGGGTAGCATCATTTGACTTAAATAGCCTTTATCCACATTTGATTCAGCAATATAATATTTCACCTGAAACATTGATAGAACCTGAAAACTATACACAAGAAATGCGAGATATTGCTTCATTGTGTCATATTGAAAGATTACTACATAAAGAGATCGACACATCTAAATTGAAAGGTGTGACATTCACACCAAATGGCCAATTCTTTAGAACTGATATTCAAGGTTTCTTACCGAAGATGATGCATGAAATGTATTTGGATCGTAAGAAATTCAAAAATATGATGTTAGATGCTGAATGCGAATATGAGGTCGAAACTGATCCATTCACTAAACACGAATTAGAGAAGAAGATTGCTAGGTATAACAATCTACAACTTGCTAAGAAAGTATCATTAAATTCTGCTTATGGTGCATTAGGGTCAGCATACTTTAGATTCTTTGATATCAGGATGGCGATAGCAGTAACAACATCTGGTCAACTATCCATTCGTTGGATAGAGAAAAAGATGAATGAATATATGAATACATTATTGAAAACTAATGATGTTGATTATGTCATATATTGTGATACTGATAGTATGTACTTGAGATTGAATGAACTTGTGAATAAAATATATGGTGTTGATGGTAAAATTTCCATACCAACATCTAAAGTTATTCAATTCATGGATAAAGTTAGTGAACAAAAGATACAACCATATATTGATGAATCATATCAAGAACTTGCGGACTATGTTCATGCATACGAGCAAAAGATGGTTATGAAACGTGAGGCGTTATGTGACAAAGGTATTTGGACAGCAAAGAAAAGATACATCTTAAATGTATATAACAATGAAGGTGTACAATATGCAGAACCTCATATCAAAGTAACTGGATTGGAAATGGTGAAATCATCAACACCATCAGCAATTAGGGAAAAGATGAAGAAATCTATCGAGATTATGTTGAATGGTACTGAGCATGATATACATAAGTTCATTGCGACATTCAAAGAAGATTTTTTCAAATTACCACCAGAAGAAATATCTTTTCCAAGAGGTGTTAATGGGTTGACAAAATATGCAAGTGTTTTGTCAATATACAAATCAGGAACGCCAATTCATGTTAGAGGTGCATTACTGTATAATCTACTCCTAAAAGATTTGGGACTAGATAAGAAGTATCCATATATCCAAGAGGGGGAAAAACTGAAATTTGTATATCTCAAAATGCCTAACCCTATCAAGAATGATGTTATATCATATCCAGGTAGATTACCAACAGAATTTGGGTTGGACAATTATGTGGATTATAATATGCAGTATGAGAAGACTTTCATAGATCCAATTAAAGTTATATTGGATTGTATGAATTGGAATCCTGAAAAGGTAAGCACATTAGATGATTTTTTTAATTAACATAGGAATATACCATGAGTTTATTGGAACGTATTAAAAAGAGTAGTACCATTAAAGATTCTTCGATACTATCATCATCGAAGTTTTTCACAAAAAAAGATATGGTATCAACCCCAATCACAGCACTTAA
>Ga0316224_1000946_pt1 | contig 35791 bp, 34 predicted proteins | sample TBH18013metaG_FD_206254 | JGI IMG/M metagenome (GOLD analysis project Ga0316224, IMG submission 206254) | Freshwater microbial communities from Trout Bog Lake, Wisconsin, USA - TBH18013 | ecosystem: Environmental > Aquatic > Freshwater > Lake > Hypolimnion/Profundal zone | place: USA: Wisconsin... | reverse complement strand
ATCTTCAAGGTGAAGTCAGTCACTTGATCGGCGAGCAAAGCTGGAATATGAGCGTAGCCGAGATATTTCCTGACGGTGGATGCATTCTTTGATTCTGCTAGGGCGTTGTCATTGCACTGTCTGGATCTTGACTTGGTTTGTTCGATACGTAGCTTTTCGAGTAGTCTAGCGACTCTGTAGTTAATGTACTCGCTGCCACAGTCCGAATGAAAGTTTCTAATTTCGAACGGGAAGGAATCGAGTATCTGTTGAAGGGCTGGGATTAGGAAAAGCTCACTGATCCGCTCAACAGCCACGATGCATTGGTATTGGGTCACCTCATCGACCGCATTGATGATGTAGATGCCTTTTATGCCATCTAGGTCACCCTGGTGAACGCTATCGATCCTAAGGTAGCCAGGAGTCCCTTCAGGTCTTGGCTTCCGTCTGATGCCAATCTGTACTTGAGTTGAGCGGGTCTTCTGGAAGACCTTGCGCACGTTGAGGTAGGCCTCCTTCTGTCGAAGGTTGTATAGGTGCCCATTGGAAATAGACGCTAGACGCTCATAGCGGTCATCACCAAAGATCTTGAACATGCGTTCACACAGTTTTCGGGTGGCGGGTCCTGAAAGGTTGTCATGAATGGCGTCTAGTTCTGCTAAGAGAACAACATCCTTCTCGGTAAAGCGAGACTGAATAAGGCCCGGTGGAGGCTGTCGCCGGTCACCGATGGCCCCTTCGGTTCGATACTGTCGGATATACCGCTCGATCTGGGCTCTTGAGAGTCCGGTCATCTTTGAAAGGTAGAGCCTGAGTAGGCCTTTGTGTTCTTTATTTCGCTTGAAATAAGCGAAATTACGCAAGGTATCGGCCATCCATTGATGGGCCACCTTGCGATCTGAGAGTTTAAATTCAACCGGGTCATTACCGAGAACAAACTCTCTGACCTGGTCGATAGATTTGAGTTGATGGGTTTTGAGGTGCACGATCATGTCTCCATGATCCCAACTGCGACCTCTTCAGGCTCATCTCAGGTTGGAAATAACCTACAATCTACAGGCTCATGTCAGATTGGAAGAGGCTAGCGATTCCACTCTGAGTGATCTTCCGTTACCCTACACCTATTGGGAGCCAAGATTTCTCCCATTTCTTACATTCAGGATAAATAGCCCGGAGAGACAATTCCATGCGTTTGACCAGACTTCGTACCATTTTACTCTGCCTATCAGGCCTCACTTTCACTGCCCCATCGTTCGCTGTTATGAATTTTGGCACTTACCAAGCTACGATGTGGAATACTCCAGCTCAATTCTTTACCGATGAAGACTGGACCATTTTCAACGCGACCCTGGAAGATGTGTTGAATAATGCAAAAGATAACGACGTACCTAAAACCTGGAGCAACCCAAAAACAAAAGCACACGGTGAGTTCAGCATCCTCAAAACGGTCGAAAAGCACGACACCATCTGCCGTGAGGTTAAAACTGCGAATTCAGCGGGTACAGCACGCCGAGTTTGGGGTGTTGCCTTCTGCAAACAAGAAGACGGTAGTTGGAAAGCCGTTTCTGGTCGCTAAGGTCCCAACCTATCCTAACGAGCCTTGATTGAGAGCGCTTATGTTGTTCATAAGCGCCTCTTAAACCACCAAGGTCTTGTGTTCTTAGCCTGAGGTATTGGGCGTTCTACCTTCACTCTGTACATATTCACTAAGGATGTTGCTATGCGAATCAGTTCGCTCCTGACCCTCGTTTTCATCAGTCTCGGCTTTGCAATGCAAGCCAACAGTCAAACTCAACCAAAGGAGATCCAATCTGTGAGTCAAAAGTCACCTGTCGTTAAATTACATACCACACTGGGCGATATTCTTATTCGTCTGGATGGTGAGAAAGCTCCCGTTTCGACTGAGAATTTTGTGGGTTATGTTAAAGATGGCCAATACAACGGCACTATCTTCCACCGCATTATCCCAGGCTTCATGGCTCAGGGTGGTGGATTCGCCGAGGACTGGAAACAAAAGTCTACTAAAGCACCGATCAAAAATGAGGCCGACAATGGTCTTTTGAATAAGCGGGGCACGATTGCCATGGCAAGAACATCCGACCCCCAGTCTGCAACGGCTCAGTTCTTTATCAATTATTCTGATAACGCTTTCTTAGATTTCAAAAGCCCATCGCCACAGGGATGGGGCTATGCGGTCTTTGGTGAAGTGATCGAAGGCATGGATGTCTTAGACAAGATGGCGGATGTCCCAACAGGACGTGGAGGTCCTATGCCTACGGATGTTCCTCAGACCCCGATCGTTATTCAATCCGCTACGGTCGTTGAGACGCCTTAATCAATACGCCTCAATTTCCGCTACCTAATGGCCTTTAGGTAGCGGATGACAATCCCCTTATCTCCCACCCTACCCATGAAGCGACAGGAATCACTGTTCATTTCCGATCTGCACCTTTCCGCTGAGCGACCTTGGGTGGTTGAGCGATTTCTCGGTTTCATTGAGTTCAGAGCCTCGGCTTCTGACTGTCTGTTTATTTTAGGTGACCTCTTCGATGCCTACATTGGTGATGATAACAATGCCTGGCCCTTTGGCTCAGTTAAAAAGGCTTTAAAACAGTGCACCCAAGGTGGAACAAAAGTATATTTTCAGAACGGTAATCGTGACTTTTTGTTGGGTGACCGCTTTGTCGATGAAACCGGTGTCATCTTACTCGGGGATTACCACCTACATGACCTTTACGGCACCCAAACGCTTTTGACCCATGGCGATCTGTTATGTACGGATGATGTTAAGTATCAGTTAGCGCGTATCAAAGTCAGATCGGATGAATGGAAGTCGAATGCTCTATCGAAACCCCTATGGATCCGTAAGCTTTATGCTCGTTGGTATCGATACAAGAGTGGTCTTGATAAAGGCAATAAGTCTTATGACATCATGGATGCAAATGTTGCTAAAGTGAATGAGATTTTGAGGGAATACGGTTCTTTTCGTATGATTCACGGTCATACCCACCGCCCTCAGGTTCATGACTTTCAATTAGATGGCCATCTCGTCCAACGCTTTGTTCTTCCTGAGTGGAATGGAGAAGAGTCGATCTTGTGTTGGGACGAAAAAGGTTTTCAATGGGAAGGGGTTACCTGGTCTCCTACATCGAAGCCTGAGGCTTAGAGACCTTATGGGTCGCTAACCTCTGAAGTTCATTTTCTGTAAAACCTGCAAGTAACCTCGCCTCTTGGTTGAAGGCACCGCGCACTTCACCCAGTTGATATTGATTCAGCAAGTTGAAGTAGCACGCCTCGTAATCAAGTGAGCGAATCGAACATTGATGCTTGAACCATTCAGTACCCAACTTAACGTGCCCTATTTCTTCATGATAGATCAACGTCATTATCTCCACGGTCTGTGCATCATTCAATTCTTGTAGTTTCTTGATCATGGCGGGTGTTACATCCAGGCCTCGTGCTTCCATGAAGCGCGGAACCAAAGCCAAACGATCCAGTACGCTACCGGCTGTATTTTCTGCTAAATCCCAAAGCCCTCGATGGGCGGGAAGATCACCATAGTCGGCACCCAACTCGAGTAGACGTCCTCTAAGGAGATTAAAGTGATGAGCCTCCTCTATGGCGACTTTGAGCCAATCAATACGAAATGAGTCGGGCATCTCTCGAAAGCGATAACCGATGTCCCAAGCAAGGTGGATGGCGGTGAATTCGATATGCGCTATCGCATGCAAAAAAGCGATCCGACCATCAGGGGTATTGAGACCTCGACGGGGCATATCACGCGGGTCAATTAAGAGCGGTTGATCTGGAAATGACACTTCATGTACTGGTTTTAGATCACCTATGGGTACAAACACCAGTTGATTTAGATCAAGGGCCCGCTTGGCCTTAGCGGTCAGTTCAATCTTTTCATTCACACATCGTGAATAGAGACAGGCTTCGGCTAATTCATAAAAGTTATTCGACGTCATGGAAAAAGGAGCTTAGTTGATTAAAAGCGGTGAAACCCGAAGCATCTATGGGTATTATCACTTTATTTGTCACTGCACACTATGCCGACTATGAACCATACGATCCAAGCGATTCACCATGTATCACTATTAGTTCACGATCTAGATCGGTCGAAGAATTTTTATCTCAATCTACTAGGTCTAGAACTGGATCTGAGTCGTCCTAATAAAGGGTTTGAGGGTGTATGGATCAATGTCGGACAACAACAGATTCACTTGATTGTTGAAAAAGAGGCGGGCTATCAGACGGTAGCTGAAGCTTACGGTGGTAGAACTCGCCATTTTGCTATGACGCTAAAGGGCCTAGATTCAGTCATAAAGGCCCTTGAACAGGCTGAAATTCAATATAGTGCCAGTCGGTCAGGTCGCCCTGTGGTGTTCTGTAGAGATCCTGATGGGAATGTACTTGAATTGATTGAGCAATCGGACTGATTAAAAGAACCAACCCGGATCGCCATCGAAAGAATACTTTTTAGCCTTGAAACGCATCAGAGTGGATTCTGCGACGTCGAGATCAAAATTGGCCCGATGAATCCAATCTTCGCCCCAATAAAAGTTGCAGCTGGTTTCAGCTCTAAGAAGTCGCCAGTTCGCTTCCTCCAATACTGCACGCTCCTGATCACCTAATTCTCGATCATCGGATTCAAGGACCGCTTGCCGAAGACTGGTGCTAACCTTTTCAAGACGGCTCAATGAGCTCTTTTGTGCCTCGGAGCCCACCCACTGGCTAAAGTCATGACCATCGTGCCACTCGGTATTCCAAGCGCCCGTGTTGATGGTAACTTCACCAAAGGTACCGAATGCATCAAGATAGTCATCAATGAATGTGGGTTTAATGGGACCATCAAGACGAGCTTCATCGAGTAAATTGTGATAAAAAGCGCCCCAGAAATTATGGTCATTATTGGTGTTGCGGAACCAAGCACCATTTTCTCCTTCACTGCAGGTCGTCACTAAAGGTTCAAAATCACAGGATTGAGTGCGTTGAGCGACCTCCTTCACGAACCAAGAGTAGTCCATACCTGATTTTTGGGCATCTGATAAAGAACGATCTCTAACAATAACGATCATCTCATCCTTTCCATAACGGGCTACATGGGGTCGGTAGAGACGCTCTTGTTCTGTCATCGATGTGACGGGTACCACATGTTCACTGTCAACAAGTACAAAACGGTAGCCTGCATTTTTGAGAATGGGGATCAACTCCATAGAAAAAGCCAATTCAGGTGGCCAGAACCCCGAGAAAGTTTCGCGCCAAAAAAGGTGTTTGGCGATGCCTTGCCAGCGGGAGAGATGCTCGGTTCTGTCATTTGCAGGAATGATGGGTAGTACCGGATGGTAGTAGCCGGTACCTAATATATTGATGATCGCTTGATTCTGGTAGTGCCAGAGCATAGACCCGCAATCGACAACCCCATACACATTCTTTTGGAAGTCAGGGCTGGTCAAGGTCTCAAGGAGTGTGCCTGAAAAGGAAATGTGAACCCGGGCAACGTCTTCATACTCCCAAAGTATGCGCGGAATTCGATCGTAGGCATACATAATGTCCCGCGCTTCCCAAGGCTTCTCAGTGAGGAGCTTTTCGAGGTTTCCTGGTGGTTGGTGTAGACTCAATACCAATGCGTGGTGTATGACGGACATAAGTTCGCGCGTTCCTTAGAAGAATAGCAAATTGAAGGCCAGAGAGAACAAGGATTCCGACCTTGATAGCGCCTTAATCGTTCTTAGGTATTATGGACTGGAACGCTCTGAAGTGGGGCATGAAAACCATGTGGATTTAGTGGTTGTGCGTGTAATGAACTCTTAACTGATTAGAAATACTGGATCGAATTCACGCCTGAAATAGCTCTTTATCCATGAGTTTTATTTGGTCCCTTATTCGAGCGGCTTCCTCAAACTCCAGATCGCGTGCAGCCGCATACATGCGATCCTCTAATTTCTTAATCAATTTAGCGACTTCTTGCGGTTTTAGATTTTGGTACTCAATCGACTCATATTCTTTGGTTTTCCGTGAGGTGCGTGAACTGGTTTGCGATCCGGGTAAAGGCACTTCCAAAATATCTGTAATCGATTTGATGATTCCCTTTGGCGTTTGCCCCATCAGCGTGTTGTAAGCCACTTGCTTTTCTCTACGACGATCAGTTTCGGAAATGGCGCGCTCCATTGATCCTGTCATGCGATCCGCATAGAGAATGGCTTTACCATGAAGATTACGAGCCGCACGGCCAATCGTCTGGATGAGTGATGACGTTGAGCGAAGAAACCCTTCTTTATCGGCATCAAGAATCGCCACCAGCGATACTTCAGGGATATCGAGGCCCTCCCTCAAGAGGTTGATGCCCACAACAACATCGGATTTCCCAAGCCTAAGATCTCGAATAATCTCCATCCGTTCCACGGTATCTACATCGGAATGAAGGTAGCGAACTTTGATGTCGTGGTCATACAGATATTCGGTCAGATCCTCTGACATTTTCTTCGTTAAGGTGGTGACCAGCACGCGCTCATTTTTCCGAACCCTATCTGTAATTTCAGATAATAAGTCCTCAACCTGATAGGTAGCCGGTCGTATTTCAACGATAGGATCGATAAGCCCTGTAGGTCTTACTACCTGTTCGACGATTTGTCCTGAATGCTCGTATTCGTAAGGGCCCGGTGTTGCAGAGATATAGATCCTTTGTGGCGAACGCTGCTCGAACTCTTGGAATTGCAAAGGCCGATTATCCAATGCTGAGGGCAGTCGGAATCCATAATTGACCAGAGTCTCCTTACGTGATCGGTCGCCTCGGAACATGGCGCCTACCTGGGGGATAGTGACGTGACTTTCATCCACCACCAACAGCGCATCCAAGGGTAGATAGTCGAATAAGGTCGGAGGCGCTTCACCGGGGGCGCGCCCTGAAAGATAACGTGAGTAGTTTTCGATGCCTGAGCAGTAGCCCATTTCTAACATCAATTCCATATCGAATTGCGTCCGCTGTTCGAGTCTCTGTGCTTCCACTAACTTGTTTTGGTGACGCAGTTCTTCAAGACGGAGCTTAAGATCGATCTTAATGGCTTCGACGGAGTCTAATATCTTATCCCTCGGTGTTACGTAATGTGACTTCGGGTATACCGTATATCGCGCAATCCGGGAAAGAATTTCACCCGTTAGCGGATCAAATAAAGACAGTCGTTCGATTTCATCATCGAATAATTCAACGCGAAGTGCTTCTTTCTCTGATTCAGCAGGATAGATATCAATGACCTCGCCTCTGACTCGGTAGGTTGCGCGTCGAAGTTCTGTGTCATTGCGGGTGTACTGGAGTTCTGTGAGCCGCTTGAGCAGCGTCCTCTGGTTTTGCATGTCACCACGAACCAAATGAAGAACCATGCTGAAGTAGGAAGCAGGCTCACCTAACCCATAGATACACGAAACCGTAGCAACGATAATCGTATCGTGACGCTCAATGAGTGCTTTAGTCGCCGAAAGACGCATTTGTTCGATATGCTCATTGAGTGAAGCATCTTTCTGAATATAGGTATCAGATGAAGGGACATAGGCTTCCGGTTGATAGTAATCGTAGTAGGACACGAAATACTCAACGGCATTATCAGGAAAGAACTCTTTCATCTCACCATAAAGCTGAGCCGCTAGTGTTTTATTTGGCGCCAGTATTAGGGTTGGACGCTGAAGTTCCTGAATCACATTGGCCACAGTGAATGTTTTACCCGAGCCCGTGACCCCTAACAGGGTTTGGTGAACCAGCCCATCGGATAGGCCCTCGAGTAAAGAAGCAATGGCAGCCGGCTGATCACCAGCCGGCTGGTATATACTGTGTAGTTTGAATCTTTTTCCTTTGGTGGGATTTTGAGGCAGGCTCTCATCTAGTATCATCTTCTGTGGCATAAACTCAGACTCACCTGCAGACTTATTACAAGCTTAAGACATGAATAAAACTCTTTCCGACCGTGTCAGATCCATCAAACCATCTCCTACCCTAGCTGTTACAGCCAGAGCGGCTGCGATGCGGGCCGCTGGAAAAGATATCGTTGGCCTTGGCGCTGGCGAACCGGACTTTGATACCCCTGAGCATATCAAACAGGCCGCTATCAAGGCGATTGAAAGCGGATTCACTAAGTATACGGCGGTTGATGGCACTGCGGGCCTTAAAAAGGCAATCGTAGCTAAGTTTAAACGCGAGAATGGTTTTGACTACGCGGCCAATCAAGTATTAGTGTCCTGTGGTGGGAAGCAAAGTTTCTATAATTTGGCACAAGCCTTTCTGAATCCGGGCGATGAGGTCATCATTCCAGCACCCTACTGGGTGTCTTATCCTGATATGGTGCTATTAGCCGGTGCAGTACCGGTGATTATCGATGCGCCTCAGTCTCAGAGCTTTAAGATATCACCCGATCAACTTAAGAAAGCCATTACCGCTAAAACACGGCTTTTCGTGATCAACAGCCCTTCCAATCCGACGGGTATGGCTTATAGCCGTTCTGAATTAGAAGCTTTGGGTGCCGTACTGCGTGAATATCCCAATATCCTAATTGCAACCGATGACATGTATGAGCACATTCTCTGGAAATCCGGAGAATTCGTGAATATTCTAAATGCCTGTCCTGACCTTTATGAACAAACCATCGTATTGAATGGTGTTTCAAAGGCCTATTCAATGACGGGATGGCGAATTGGTTATGCTGCAGGGCCACATTGGCTGATTGAAGCAATGACCAATATCCAGTCTCAGAGTACCTCTAATCCAACGTCGATTTCCCAGGTGGCTGCAGAAGTGGCGCTCAATGGGGATCAGGGATTCATTCAAGACATGCTGCAAGCCTTTAAATTAAGGCATGACTATGTGGTGGAGGCCTTAAACCAGATACCCGATGTCGAATGTCTTGAAACAGATGGTACCTTCTATGTACTACCCAACGTATCGAAAGTTATTGAACGTCTAGACGGCATTACAAATGATCTTGGTCTATCGGAATACCTGATTGAACAGGGCGGGGTTGCGGTAGTACCCGGATCTGCCTTCGGTGCTCCAGGTCACATAAGACTCTCTATTGCGACCAGTATGGCCAACCTTGAAAAGGCTATGGAGCGTTTAACTTCGGCCTTACGATAAAGGCCGATGGTGAGCCAAGAAGGTTCAACCGTTCGAACCCTCTTGGCTTAGCAGCTAATCCAGTTTTAATGTCTTCAGATATTTTGTGATGGCACTTCCAAGTTCTGCGTGCTTTAGTCCTTGCTCTATGGTGGCCATGAGGAAACCAAGTTTTGATCCACAGTCGTAGCGCTTACCTTCAAACTCATACGACAAAACAGGTTGATCATTGAGTAGCATAGCTATGGCATCAGTTAACTGAATTTCACCACCTGCACCGCGTGTCACAGTATCCAGTTTTTTGAAGATTTCAGGCGTGAGGATATAGCGGCCTACCACAGCTTGATTGGATGGTGCATGCTCAGGCTTGGGTTTTTCTACAATGCTTTCCAGCTTGCCGAGCCCTTCACGTATCGTTTCAGCTTTAACAATACCGTAGCTTTGTGTTTCTGATGGGTGAACACGTTCTGTACCCAGGATCGAGCAGTTCCATTCATTGAAGACCTCGACCATTTGCGACAAGCATCCACGCGTTCCATCATCAATCATATCGTCAGCGAGAATGACAGCAAAAGGCTCATTACCAATGACAGCAGCAGCACAGTTGACCGCATGACCAAGCCCTAACGCCTCTGCTTGTCGGATGAATACACAAGTTACATGGTTTGGAATCATGGCTCTAAGCCCTGCTAGTACCTCGGTCTTGCCACGAGTCTCTAACTCATTCTCAAGCTCATAAGCTTTGTCAAAGTGATCTTCAATCGTGCGTTTAGTGCGGCTGGTTACGAAAATTAAGGTGTCCACTCCCGCGGCAATGGCCTCTTCAACAGCAAACTGAATTAAGGGTTTATCAACTATGGGTAACATTTCTTTAGGGGTTACTTTCGTTGCCGGTAAGAAACGGGTTCCTAATCCAGCTACGGGAAAGACGGCTTTTTTGATGCTCTTTTTCATGTTGTTTACGATGGTGAAAGTAGGCTCGCTAAATATAATTATTTTGAGTTAGGTAGTCCATGATAATCAGGGCGCAGTCATCAAGGCTTGCTGTACCGGTAGGTACAGTAATTTCAGGATCGGTTGGGATTTCATAAGGGGAGGAAACACCCGTAAAGTCGCTTATCTTCCCTGCTCTAGCGCGACTATAAAGACCCTTAACGTCTCGGTCTTCGCAAATCTCTATTTCGGCGTCACAGAAAACCTCAATGAAATCGCCAGACTTAAATAGATTACGCGCGAGATCACGATCTTTTTGATAGGGCGAAATAAAGGCCGTCAGAACAATAACGCCTGCATCTACGACGAGCTTGCACATTTCGCTGATGCGTCTGATGTTCTCTTGTCGATCTGCTGGAGAAAACCCTAAATCACTGCAAAGGCCATGACGTACGTTATCGCCGTCAAAAACATAGGTATCGCATGAGCGCTCAAACAATAGCTGCTCGACACGGTGTGCTAGTGTTGATTTTCCAGCGCCTGACAGCCCAGTAAACCAAAGCACCATACTCTTATGGCCATTTTTAGCTTCACGCATCTCTCGTGAGACCGTGCTTCTATGCCATGTGAGATTCATATCCATAATGATGCAATCCAGTATACCAATGAACAAAGGGGTAAGAATGTAAGCTTTAATTGAGCTCCGTCGGATCAGGTAGGGATTATTGAGCCCCAATATCGACACGATGGGCAGCACCAGTGCAGCTCATGCCCAGAAAAACCACATTCTACACAATGGAAATGAGTTGTTCCTGCAATCAGCGTTGATAAGATCGTACTTAGCTTCTGGATGCGGTCTGAAACGAGGGTGCGATCTTCAACCAATAGCTCAAGCGCACAACTAACTGTTAGGGGTTCAGGTCGTTCTTCAAGAACAGGCAAAAGATAGTCAATGGCAGCCGAGGTACCCTTCGTTTTGAGAATACGCTCTGCAACTTCTACAGCAGCGGCCACAATGCCGAAATCTTGGTAAAGGTGATCGAGATACTCAACGGCTTCATGCTCACTACCCTGACGCTCCCAACAGTTTTTAAGATGGGGGATCACTACAGGTAAATACAAAGGGTTTTGAGTTTCAACGTATTTGAAGGAATCAATTGCCTGACGGTATTCCGTATTGCCGAACTCGAGTTTACCTTTAGCAATGCTCGCACGAACACAATATGGATCAGTAGCAAGTGCATGACTCAAAAGATCTCGAGCATCACGTAACCTGTGTTCGTTCATGGCTTCTTCAGCAAGCTCACATAGAAATTGTGCTCGCGTTTCTCCATGCGCCGGTTTTGCTTTGGAGGCTAATTCATCCACACACTGGATCGCCTTCTTCCAATCACGTTCTGACTCAAAGATCAGCAGTAATTGCTGCAAGGCTTTGGTTCCGTGCTCAGGATCCAGGCGCAGTGATGTAAAAAAATGTTCTGCACGATCAAAGAGCCCCGCACCCATATAATCTTTACCCAATTCAAAGCTGGCTTTAGCGCGATGCTTCGGTGAAAGATCAGTAAGGAGCATCAGGCGCTCATGAATTTCAATGGCTTTTTCCACTTCACCTCTGCGGCGGAAAAGGTTACCTAGTGCAATGTGTGTTTCAAGTGGCTCTTGGTCATGTTCAAGGATTTTCTCAACAGCTGCTAGGGCCTTATCTGTTTTTTCATCTAGAAGATAATTAAGACCGTGACGATAAGCCTGAGCAAGAGGACCTGTTTGAATTGAGAGGAACTTTTTGGAGTAATGAGCGCGTGCAGCAATCCAGCCTGAAAGGGCTGCTAGGGGTAGAAGAAGTACAACCAGTTCATACATTTCCATATAGAAAACCGGGTGTATTCAAGGGGTTATAGGTCCTAATATGATTCGACATAGACATGCATTAAGGACAGTCTAATCCGAGTCCCTCTTTCTGAAAAGTCCATTTAGACTCCACCTGATTTGCAGGTTGAAAGATTAGGTGCTGAGACGAAGATTTTTGGTTTCCGATCCCACCAATACAGCTTATTTTTTAAGCGTTATTTTGGCTCTTGATTCGTTCACCATCTCCCTAAGCTCTTTTCCAGGCTTGAAGTGGGGCACATGCTTCGATTCGAGTTCAACCGTCGTGCCTGTCTTAGGGTTTCTTCCGACTCTGGGTGGACGATAACGTAATGAGAAACTACCAAATCCTCTTATTTCGATACGATCACCTGAGGATAAAGACTCAGACATCTGATCGATAATGGTTTTGGTGGCTTGGTCCACGTCCTTCAACTGAAGGTGAGGAAACTTTTGTGCAATTAAATTGATGAGATCTGACTTTGTCACGGGATTTTCCAGAGAACAAGGGAGACCCTAAGGCCTCCCCTGCATCACAAGTTTACTTGTTTTCCATCTGCTCTTTGAAGATATCACCCAAGGTTGGCATCGCTGAAGATGCAGCCTGAGTATATCCCTTCATTGCAGCGGCTTCATCTTCCTGATCCTTCGCTTTGATGGATAGGTTAACAACCTTGCTCTTCTTGTCGATGCCCATGAACTTGGCTTCGACCTCATCTCCCACATTAAAATGCATACGTGCATCTTCAACGCGTTCACGTGAGATTTCAGAGGCTCTAAGGTAACCTTCTACGCCATCAGCGAGAACAATCACTGCGCCCTTTGCATCGACTTCCTTAACCGTGCCGTTCACGAGGTCGCCCTTTTCACGTGCACCCATGAAGTTCTGGAACGGATCCTGTTCCAATTGCTTGATACCCAGTGAAATGCGTTCACGTTCTGGGTCAATCGCCAGGATGACGGTTTCAACTTCGTCACCTTTTTTGAAGTTACGAATGGCATCTTCGCCGGTTTCGTTCCAAGAAATATCAGACAAATGCACAAGACCATCAATGCTGCCATCTAAACCGATGAAAATACCGAAGTCAGTGATTGACTTGATGCTGCCAGAAATGCGGTCACCCTTGTTATGCGTTCCTGCGAACTCTTCCCATGGGTTAGCGCGGCATTGTTTCATGCCGAGTGAAATACGACGACGTTCTTCGTCGATATCCAAAACCATCACCTCAACTTCTTCGCCAAGTTGAACCAGACGGGATGGGTTGATGTTCTTGTTGGTCCAATCCATTTCAGATACGTGGACCAGGCCTTCAACGCCTTCTTCAAGCTCAACGAAGCAGCCGTAATCCGTCAGATTGCTGACCTTACCGAACATACGGGTACTCGTTGGGTAGCGACGAGCGATATTGAGCCATGGATCTTCGCCAAGCTGCTTGAGGCCCAAAGAAACACGGTTCTTCTCTTGATCGTACTTAAGAACCTTTACTTGGATTTCCTGGCCAATTTCAACAGCTTCAGACGGATGACGAACACGCTTCCAAGCCATATCGGTGATGTGAAGTAGTCCATCTACACCACCGAGGTCGATAAATGCACCGTAATCGGTAAGGTTCTTGACCACGCCTGTGACGATGGCGCCTTCCTTGAGATTCTCGAGCAGCGCTTCTTTTTCTGCGCTGAACTCAGATTCAACAACAGCACGACGAGACAACACGACGTTGTTACGCTTCTGATCGATTTTGATGACTTTGAACTCGAGGTCGCGGCCTTCGAGGTATGCGGTATCACGAACCGGACGGACATCAACGAGTGAACCTGGTAGGAATGCGCGTAGCGCTCCAATTGCAACGGTAAATCCGCCACGTACCTTACCAGTCATACGACCAATAACGGTTTCATTCTTCTCGTGAGCCTCTTCAAGGTCAAGCCATGCTTTAAGACGCTTCGCTTTGTCTCTTGAGAGTAGGGTTGCACCTAGACCGTCTTCAAGCAATTCCAGTGTACACTCAACGGTGTCACCGATCGCGACTTCGATCTGACCTTCTGCATCCAGGAACTGCCATTTAGGAACAACACCTTCAGATTTAAGACCAGCGTTGATAACGACGACATCGGGTCCGATATCAACAACGGTACCACGGATGATGCTGCCTGGACGCATTTCTGCTTTGGCCAAGCTCTCTTCAAATAATTCAGCAAAGCTCTCGCTCATAAATTCACTTCTGTATCAAACGATCCGAGAATCGAATGGGGGTTAGGTTAAAAAATGCCGGAAACAACCGACTCCATCTGACATAAGCACATCATCCTATTTAGCTTGGACCAGTGAAAGAACCTGTTGGATTACACTGGGAGCATCCAAATGAGATGAATCAATATAGAGAGCACCTTCCGCCTGTATAAGGGGCGCTTCTGTTCGTTCCCGATCTCGTCGGTCGCGCTCTTCAATCTCTTTTGTCAAGCCCTCAAGGGTAACATGGTTGCCTTTATCACTCAACTGTTTGAATCGCCGTTGTGCTCTAACTTCTGCGCTGGCTGTGAGGAAGACTTTGAATTTTGCTTCTTTGAAAACGACCGTACCCATATCGCGACCATCGGCCACAAGTCCTGGGCCCCGTCGATAGGCGCGTTGTTTTTCGAATAGTACCGTTCTGACTTCGGGATAGGCGGCAACTTTAGAAGCGGTATTTCCACTGAGTTCAGAAGCGATATCATTCGAAATATCGAGGTTATTTAACAGAACCTTAGGTGGATCATCTGCGGTGAAGTGGAGATCCATGGTCTTAGCGATCTGCACTATCGAAGGTATATCATCCAGCGAGACACCTGCATTCAATACCGCTATGCCCAAAGAGCGGTAGATGGCTCCGCTATCGAGAAAGTGCCATCCTAGAGCCCTTGCTACAGCACGACTTACGGTGCCCTTTCCTGAGCCGCTAGGTCCATCGATCGTTAAAACCGGGATCAGATCACTCATGAGGATTGAACATTGATCGGTAATCCAAGCTTTCCAGCCAGAGATACGAAGGTTGGGAATGAGGTGTTCACATTCGCGCAATCTTCGATAATGATATCGGCGGTGGCTCGCAGTGAGGCGATGGAGAAAGCCATAGCAATACGGTGATCGCCGTGAGATTCTAAGCGCCCTCCTCCTATAACACCGCCTTTGACGATCATGCCATCCGGCGTAGGTCGTGCATCAATGCCCAAGGTCAAAAGACCATCAGCCATAACTTGAATGCGGTCACTTTCCTTTACACGTAATTCTTCGGCCCCCGTTAGGATGGTTTCACCTTCGGCGCACGCTGCAGCAACGAACAAAACGGGAAATTCATCGATAGCCAAAGGTACGAGCTCTTCGGGGATCTTAATGCCTTTCAAATGGCTTGATCGTATTCTAATATCGGCTACCTGTTCACCACCCGCCTCTCTAGGATTTATCACTTCAATAAGGGCGCCCATCAATTTAAGAATATCGATGACACCCGTACGGGTCGGATTTATGCCTACATGTTGAAGCGTGACATCCGCATTGTTTGCAATGGAAGCACCCACCATAAAGAAAGCCGCAGATGAGATATCGCTGGGTACATCGATATCACAGGCGGTCAACTTGCCACCTGATGAGACCGTCACTTTGGCGCCATCTCGCTTTACTTCATAACCGAAGCCCGAAAGCATCCGCTCAGTATGGTCACGTGTTGGTGCAGGCTCAAAGACTGAAGTGCTGCCTTCTGCGTAAAGACCTGCCAATAATAAACAGGATTTGACCTGGGCACTGGCCACAGGCATATCGTAATGAATACCTTTCAAAAAACGCCCACCCTTTATTTCAAGAGGAGATGTGCCCTTATCCGTCGTATTGATCACAGCACCCATCGTTCTGAGGGGATCGGTGACCCGCTTCATCGGTCGACGGGAAAGCGATGGATCTCCGGTTAAAACGCTATCGAAGCTTTGACCTGCCAGTAGGCCTGATAAAAGTCGCATTGACGTGCCTGAATTGCCGAGATATAGCGGCTCTTTAGGTGCCTTCAGGCCGTGAAGACCTACGCCATGGATCGTAACTTTACCGTCATTAGGCCCCTCAATCTGGACGCCCATTGCCTGAAAGGCTTTCATAGTGGACAAACAATCCTCAGCGTCTAGGAAACCACTCACGTGGGTTGTTCCTTCAGCAATGGAACCCAACATAATGGAGCGATGAGAGACTGATTTATCGCCGGGTACGCGGGCTTCACCCTTAAGCATACCGCCTGGTTGAACCCGAAATGTGATGGATTGATTATGCATGGTTATGTTTACTTTTCTGATTGATCTAAATAACGTTGGCGTGCATGACGCGCATCTAGGAATAAATGATAAAGCTCAGTCTTTTGTGACGACTCCATCCATAGAGCCGTTTGCTCTAGGGCTGATGCATACTCCCGCAGCAAAGGCACAATTTCAGATTGGTTGGCTACACAAATATCGCTCCACATGGTTGGGTCACTCGATGCGATGCGTGTAAAGTCTCGAAATCCACCGGCAGCATATTTGAATATGTGTCGTTTTTCGTCTTTCTTACCCAGCATGGCTGTCAGCACGAACGCTAGTACATGAGGTAGATGGCTGGTCGCTGCTAAAACTTCGTCATGGTGTTGTGGCTCCATGGTGGAAACGAGGCCGCCGAGGCACTGCCATAAGCGAATAACCTCTGTCAGTGCCGCCTCATCCGTCTCTATGGTTGGAGTCAGAATGATTCGTTTATTCTGAAATAAATCCTCCTTAGCGGCGATAGCGCCCGAGCGTTCAAGTCCTGCTATGGGATGTCCTGGAACAAAATTTGGGGGTATGAAACCGAATACACGAATCAGTGCCGCAATCACATCTGATTTACTGCTGCCTACATCGGTATAGACACATTGGTGTGACCAGTGCGCTTTCAACGTTAGGAGCACGGATTCAAGGGAACCAACCGGTACAGAAAAAACAACAAGATCAGCAGACTGGCACGCGTCTACAATCGATAGAGCAATTTCATCAATGACGCCGAGAGTGAGCGCTTCATTTAAGTTTTCGGGATTTGCATCAAAACCTATGATGGTACTGGCATACTGGCTTTTCTTAGCTCCAAGCGCTACTGACCCACCGATTAAACCAACGCCAAGGACGGTCAGTCTCTCAATCATAGCCCCAACACGCGATCGAGAGCTTGAATGAAGACCCGGTTCTGATCCTGGTTCCCTACGGTAACACGGAGATGATTTGGAAGACCGTAATTGGCAATGGGACGCACAATAACGCCTTCATGAAGAAGCGCCTCATAAACGGATGTGGCCAGCCTTCCTACATCGAAAGTGATGAAATTGCCCACACTCGGAATGTACTCTAGACCTCTTTGACGAAAGGCCTGTTCGAGTTGTTTCAACCCTTGATTGTTGATGGCAATCGAAAGTTCGAGATAATTTCGATCTGAGAGTGCGGCTCTAGCGGCGTCTTGAGCTAATGAACTTGTGTTAAAAGGTTGTCGAACACGATTTAGCAGATCTGCGATTTCAGGTGAGGAGACGGCATACCCAACTCTTAAAGCCGCCAAACCATAGGCCTTTGAAAAGGTCCTAGTAACGATCAGATTCGGTAACTCGTTCAACCACTCAACTGCATTCGAATAATCATCGTTATCGACGTATTCGAAATAGGCTTCATCTATGACGGCAAGGCAATGATCAGGTAGGTTAAGAAGGAAGCGATACAGACTCTCTCGGCCTAAAAACGTCCCGGTTGGATTATTCGGGTTTGCAATGAACACGATCTTAGTATTAGGCGTGATTCTTTGCTGAAATGCGTCTAAATTGTGGCCGTATTTAGGGCCTTGGCTACCATCGTGACACGGTGCGACGACACCCTTGGCCCCGGAAGCCTGGGTTACAATCGGATATACAGCGAAAGCATGCTCAGAAAATAGGGCTTCAGATGAGTCGGAAAGAAAGGTCCTTGCCACCATCTCCAATACATCATTAGAACCATTACCCAGAGTGATTTGGTTGGGCGAGACATTTAAATGGTTTGCAAGCGCCTGGCGCAGCGCAAATGCGCTGCCATCTGGATAGAGATGAAGATCTTTGAGACCCGCTACTATAGCCTCAAGAGCCTTAGGGCTTGGGCCCAGGGGGTTCTCATTAGACGCTAACTTAACGATATTGGTTATACCGAGTTCTCGTTCCAGTTCGCTGATGGGTTTCCCTGGTTGGTAGGGTGTTAGGGCCTTTACGCCGGGTAAGGCGAGATCAATCGGTTTCATGAGATTTCTGATTTAAATTCTAAACAAGCGCTTTTGGATACGACCCTAATACTTTAACCATGGTGACATTAGGCTCTAATTCAGAAAGAGCCTGAGCTAAGGACTCATTTTGGAAATGACCTTCAGCATCAATGAAGAATACATAATCCCAGGCCTGACGTCTTGACGGGCGTGATTCAATTTTGCTTAGACTGATTCTGTGACGAGCAAAAGGCTCTAAAACACCATAAAGTGCTCCAGGATCATTTTTCATGGTCATCATGAGAGACGTTTTGTCGTTGCCCGTAACACCTACGCCTGAACGTCCGACGACCAAGAATCGGGTCGTATTATTGGCCTCATCCTCGATATTGTGATCGATGATGGTCAGTCCATAGAGTTCTGAAGCGGTACCGGGGGCAATCGCTGCAGCATGATCCATCGTGACCACTAGCTTGGCCGCTTCTGAATTACTGCTGACCGCAATGCGTTCAGCATTCGGGAGGTGGTGGTCTAACCAATTCCGACATTGCCCAAGCGATTGTTGATGTGAAAATACTTTCCTGATTTCACCGCGCTTGGATGCTTTGGACATCAGGTTGTGATGAATCCGTAGACTGATTTCACCCGCGATTTGAAGTGAAGTATGCTGAAGGCTATCGAGTGTGTGTGTAATGACACCTTCCGTTGAGTTTTCAACGGGAACAACGCCATATTGGCAGGCGCCACTTTCTACGGTTCGAAAGATCTCATCAATGCTGGCGAGGGGGGTTCCATTGATTGCGTGGCCAAAGTGCTTAAAAGCAGCCTGCTGTGTGAACGTCCCTTCAGGCCCCAGATAGGCAACCGTCAGGGGTTTTTCTAATGCGAGACATTCGGACATCAATTCACGATAAAAACGGGCAATCGCTTTCCGTGATAAAGGACCTTGATTGTTATCCATCATTCGCCGCATCACTTCGACTTCACGTTCAGGCCGGTGAAAGCAATCAACTTCGCCGGCAGCCATTTTGATTTCAGCTACCTTTTGGGCGCACGCCGCACGGCGATTGATTAACTCTAGTAAACGATCATCGATACTGTCAATTTCACGACGGATGTCTAGCAATTGCTCGACGTCATTCGTATAGTTAGAAAGCTGTGTCATAGCGATACGTTAGATGGTGCGAGCAGACAGGATACCTTTAATGGACTTGATCTGCAGTAAGGTAGCCTCTGGAATTTCGGCCTCTACATCGATGAGTGTATAGGCTAGATCACCTTTTGATTTGTTTACTAGGTTCAGAATATTGAGTTTTGCATCAGCGATTGCACAGGAGATTTGTCCGACCATATTAGGCACATTCTGATTCACGACCGATACGCGATAGCCCGCACGCTCAGGCATTACAACGTCAGGTAGGTTCACAGCGTTTTTGATGATGCCATGTTCAAGATAGTCCCTGATTTGATCCGCGACCATAATGGCGCAATTATCTTCAGCCTCTTGAGTGGAAGCCCCTAAGTGAGGCAGCGTTGTTATGTTCGGATGATGCATTAATGCTTTTGAGGGGAAATCACATATGTACTGACCTAAGTACCCTTGATCTAGACTTTGCACAACGGCCTGTTCATCCACTACCTGGTCTCTTGAGAAATTCAACAAAACGGCACCGTGCTTAACAAGAGCTAAACGGCTTGTATTGATCACATGCTGAGTATGTTCATTTAAAGGCACGTGGAGACTGATGTAATCAGCACGTGATATAAGGTCATCAATGTTTGCGGCTCGGGAAATCTTGGACGACAACTGCCAGGCATGCTCGATGGTGAGCATCGGATCATAGCCGATCACATTCATGCCTAGTTCGAAGGCAGCGTTCGCAACCTTAACTCCAATAGCACCCAGCCCCAAAACTGCAAGGGTTTTGCCCATGAGTTCGGAGCCGGCAAACTGTCCCTTGCCTTGCTCGATTAGCGCACTCAGGTTCTGATCATCGGCATTTAGATTTTGTGTATAGCGCCAAGCAGAACAAATATGCCTTGAAGCCAGCAGCATTCCGGCGAGCGTTAGTTCTTTAACAGCATTAGCATTTGCGCCCGGTGCATTGAATACAGGGATGCCTCTGTTCGAGTAATCCGTAATGGGTATGTTATTTGTGCCAGCCCCTGCCCTTCCAATAGCTTTAACGCTGTCTGGAATGGGGACGCCGTGTAAATTATAAGAGCGGAGAATGATAGCATCCGGATTTTGTATCTCGGAGGCTATTTCGTATCGATCACGTGGGAAACGTTCAAGCCCAACAGGCGCTATCGAATTGTAGGTTAGGACCTTATACATTCACTAGCCGTGTGCTTTCGCAAAATCTTGCATATAGTGAATCAAAGCATCCACACCTGATTCAGGCATCGCGTTATAGATGCTTGCCCTAAAACCTCCAACAGAACGATGGCCTTCAAGATTCACTAAGCCAGCTAGTTTAGCCCCCTCAATGAAATGAGTCTCTAAGGTTTGCTCATGGAAACGGAAAGGGACATTCATGCGTGATCGATAACGTGGATCAACCGGGTTTGAATAAAAGTCCGATTCGTCAATGGCACGATAAAGTTTATTCGCCTTTCGTATATTGATGGCTTCGATAGCTTCAATACCGCCTTGGGCTTTGACCCATTTCAGAACTAGACCTAATAGATACCAATTGTAGGTGGGCGGTGTATTCAGCATGGAACCGTTATCCGCCTGAATCTTGTAATCAAGTATGGGTGGCGTTCTTTCGTGGGCGTGTCCAATTAAATCGTCCCTAACAATCACGATTGTGATACCGGATGGCCCCATATTCTTTTGAGCACCCGCATAAATGAGTCCAAACTTTTCAACATCAATCGGTCTTGAAAGGATGTTCGAAGACATGTCAGAAATCAATGGGATCTTGAACAAATCAGGCGTTTTTTGAAACTCCACACCACCGATGGTTTCATTCGATGTGTAGTGAAGATAAGCCGAGTTCGGATCAACATCCCATGAAGTCAGATCAGGAATGGTTGTGAAGTTATCTTTTTGTGCGCTGGCAGACTCTTGAACTTTGGCAAAGCGCTTGGCTTCTCCCAGTGCTTTCTGCGACCAAATCCCGGTGTTGACATACGAGCATAGGGTTTTATTACCCAGAAGGTTCATCGGTATGGCTGAAAACTGACCCGTAGCACCGCCTTGAAGGAAAAGAACTTTGTAATGAGTAGGAATGGCGAGTAATTCCCGCAAATCCGCTTCAGCTTCTTCAGCCACACTCAAGTAGTCGTGGCTTCGATGGCTCATCTCCATGATGGACATGCCTGTATTTCGCCACTCACATATCTCATCACGTGCCTGTTCGAGCACCGAGATAGGGAATGTTGAAGGTCCCGCGCTGAAATTAAAGACCCGCGTCATACCTCGGTACCTTCTGCAGAGGCTTCGTCTAGACCCTCTTCGTCGAAATCATCTCCTTCACCTTCTAGCATCGGAATTCGGTCCACGCCGACGACTTTTTCGCCTTCACTCAGTCGGATCACCATCACACCTTGAGTATTACGTCCAAGTTCACGAATTTCTTCGACACGAGTGCGAACCAGTGTGCCGCCATCGGAAATGATCATGAGTTCATCGTTATCGCTGACCAATACAGCACCCACGACTGAGCCATTACGGTCGCTGGTTTGAATGGCAATAACGCCTTGCCCGCCACGACGATGACGTGGGAAGTCGCTTAACGCTGTGCGTTTACCAAAACCATTTTCTGTAATGTTCAGAACAGACCCTTCGGTTCCGATGATGAGTGCAATAATCTCCTGACCATCCAATAAGGTCATGCCTCGAACACCGGTAGCGGCACGACCCATTACGCGTACATCGCTCTCGCTAAAGGTAACGCTCTTTCCTGCATTGCTGAACAGCATGACATTTTGTGCGCCGTCGGTAATGGCTGCGTTAACGAGTTTGTCATCTTCACGGAGATCTATCGCTATTTTTCCATTGGATCTGGGACGTTCAAATTCTTTAATAGCGACTTTCTTGACGATACCCGATGCAGTTGCCATGAAGATGTAGTGTCCTTCATCAAACTCTCTAACTGGGAGAATCGCATTGATGCTCTCACCAGCAGCCAGTGGCAGCAAATTGACGAATGGTTTACCACGAGCGGTTCTACTTGCGACTGGTAGTTCATAGACTTTGAGCCAATAAACTTTGCCCACACTTGAGAAACACAGGATCGTATCGTGCGTATTCGCCACGATTAACTTATCGATATAGTCTTCTTCCTTCATGGTAGTTGCCGTTTTTCCACGGCCGCCACGTCGCTGTGAACGATAACTGGTGAGTGGCTGTGCTTTCACATAGCCCTCATGTGAAACAGTGACCACCATATCTTCTTCTGGTATCAAATCAGCTCTCGATAGATCAAGATAATCGGTGATGATTCGAGTTCTACGGACATCACCAAATTGATCGCGAATGATGATCAATTCATCATGAATGACTTCCATCAAGCGGATATCACTTCTCAAGATTTCAAGTAACGCGTCGATTCGGACTAGGATCTCTTTGTATTCTGCAATGATCTTGTCTTGCTCGAGACCCGTTAGACGATGGAGACGGAGATCAAGAATGGCTTGGGCCTGTTCGATTGAGAGTAAATACCCCTGATCAGACAGACCGAATTCAACGCTCAGGTTCTCAGGTCTTGACCGAACAGAATCTTCTGCCCGTGCTAACAAATCAGAGACAACACCAGGCTTCCAGTGTCGATCTAACAAACGCTCTTTAGCAATTTGTGAGTTTGGTGATGCTTTAATGAGTTCAATGACTTCATCAATATTGGCAAGGGCAACAGCCAGACCTTCCAATATGTGTGCTCGTTCGCGTGCTTTGCGGAGATCGAATAAGGTTCTACGAGTGACCACTTCACGACGATGATCTATGAATGCAGCGATAATTTCCTTGAGGTTGAGGCATCTTGGACGGCCATCGATGAGCGCGACCATATTCATACCGAAGACACTCTGCATGGAGGTTTGTTGATAGAGGTTATTTAAAACGACCTCAGGCATTTCTCCACGTTTCAGTTCGATAACCATGCGCATGCCATCCTTGTCGGATTCATCGCGGAGACCCGAAATGCCTTCAAGCTTTGCTTCTTTAGCCAGTTCAGCGATTTTCTCCATCAACCGCGCCTTATTGACTTGATAAGGGAGTTCATTAACGATAATGGCCGAACGGCCGCTGGCATCTTCTTCGAACTCACACTTCGCGCGAAGGTAAATACGGCCACGCCCGGTATGATAAGCCTCACGTATGCCATTAGCGCCGTTAATGATACCCGCCGTTGGGAAATCAGGGCCTGGAATAAACGCCATCAACTCCTCAATAGAGGCCTCTGGATCTCTAATCAACAGCAGGCAGGCATCAATGACTTCGTTTAGGTTGTGGGGTGGGATATTGGTTGCCATACCCACAGCAATACCCGCTGATCCATTGATCAACAGATTCGGAACCTTGGTTGGAAGAACGGAGGGTTCCTTTTCCGACTCATCGTAGTTAGGTGTAAACGAAACCGTTTCTTTTTCTAGATCTGCCAGCAATTCATGAGCGATCTTTGACATGCGCACTTCGGTGTAACGCATGGCTGCCGGTGGATCACCATCGACAGATCCAAAGTTACCCTGGCCATCAACTAGCATGTATCGTAAAGAGAAGGGTTGGGCCATGCGTACGATCGTATCGTACACAGCGGAGTCACCGTGTGGGTGGTATTTACCGATGACGTCACCGACCACACGTGCAGATTTTTTATAGGGTTTATTCCAATCATTACCGAGTTCGTGCATCGCATATAGAACGCGCCGATGAACTGGTTTTAAGCCGTCACGTACATCTGGGAGTGCTCGACCTACGATTACGCTCATAGCGTAATCAAGATAGGACTGTTTCATCTCATCTTCGAGATTAACTGAGATGATCTCTTTAGCGAAGGAACTCATGCGTATGAAGAAACTCTTAAGTGGGGTGAGCGCTAAGAGAGTTACGAAGAACTTTCTATAGCGCTAAAATCAATCATTATACGCGCCAGTTCAAACTCGCTCCACCGAACCGTGAAATAAACCTGTTTGAATTGTTTGAACTGACGAAACAAACCCATGGCTACTGTGCATAAAACGCTTCTAGCCCACTTTACCCTTGAGATCTATAACTATGCGTGATGCCACACCGAAAACCATTTTCCTCAAGGATTATGAGCCACCATCATATCTAGTACATAGCATTGACCTATACATTGATCTCGATGACACCAAGACTTTGGTTACGGCGAAGCAAATTATTTCAAGGAATCCTGAAGTCACGGGTTCTTCGTCTGAATTTTTTTTGAACGGTGAGAATTTAGAGCTCGTTTCCATCAAGATTGAGGGTCAGCCCTTGAAAGCGTCCCAATACCATCTTAAAAGTGACGGGCTCACTTTATTGGACGTGCCGGGTAAGCGATTTCTTCTAGAGATTGTCACGCGGGTCAACCCTAAAGCAAATACAGCGCTCGAAGGTCTTTATCTATCGGATGGTATGTACTGTACGCAATGTGAAGCTCAAGGATTTCGTAAGATCACCTTCTTTCCTGATCGTCCTGATGTCATGGCTGTGTTTACGACCACCATTGTGGCTGATAAAGAACGCTATCCGGTTCTTCTTTCCAACGGTAATCCGGTTGAATCCGGTGATCTTTTGAATAATCGACACTGGATTAAATGGCACGATCCCTTTAAGAAGCCTTCCTATCTATTCGCATTAGTTGGCGGGAAGCTTGATTGTTTAGAAGATCGATTTACCACTGCCTCAGGTCGTCCTGTAACCCTAAGGATCTTCGTAGAACCCCAGGATCTTGATAAATGTCTTCATGCGATGGTTTCTCTAAAGAATTCCATGAAGTGGGACGAGCTCGAATACGGTCGCGAGTATGATCTCGATCTCTACATGATCGTCGCTGTAAGTCATTTCAATATGGGGGCCATGGAAAACAAGGGACTTAATATTTTTAATTCCAAATATGTACTGGCTCGTCCTGATACGGCCACAGATTCTGATTATGAGCATGTTGAAGGGGTGATAGCTCACGAGTATTTCCATAACTGGACCGGCAACCGAATCACCTGTCGTGATTGGTTTCAGTTAAGCCTAAAGGAAGGCTTCACGGTATTTCGGGATCAAGAATTTTCTGCTGATCGCAATTCAAGAGCTGTAAAGCGAATTGATGAAGTCAATATGTTAAGGACGCGTCAGTTCGCAGAGGATGCTGGACCCCTAGCGCATCCCGTCAGACCTGAGTCGTACATAGAGATCAATAACTTTTATACCTTAACTGTCTACGAAAAAGGCGCTGAGGTGGTACGAATGCTTCGGACACTTGTAGGTAAAGTGGCCTACAGAAAGGCAACAGACCTTTACTTCGAGCGCTTCGATGGTCAAGCGGTTACCTGTGAAGACTTTGTACGTTGTATGGAGGAGGCGAGCGGTCGAGATCTTGGGCAGTTCCGTAGATGGTACAGTCAAGCAGGCACTCCAGAGGTTATGGTTGAATATCTCTACGATGAAACCCAAAAAACGCTTGATATTATCGCAAGACAAACCTGCCCCCCAACTCCTGGACAACTCCAGAAAGCACCCCTTCACATCCCGATCGCCTTCGGACTCATAGGATCCAGTGGTGCCGATTTACCTTTGCAATTGGAAGGCGAGGATGAAGCGCATGTCGAAAAAACGCGTGTACTCGATTTGACGGAACAAGAGCAACGATTCCGTTTCATTCATCTTCATGAAATGCCCGTGATCTCTGCGCTTCGGGGCTTTTCAGCACCCATCAAGCTCGAAATTAAAAGGACCCGAAACGAATTAGCTTTTCTGTTTGCGCACGATTCAGATTCATTCAATCAATGGGATGCGGGCCAAAGATTATCAACGGACATTATTCTCGACCTCGTCGGCGAAATCCAGACTCATTCCTTGTTGACGCCCGTGTCGGAACATCTCTTTGTTGCCTTGAGACATTTGGTGGACCGTGTGTGGGATGACCTATCGTACTTCGCTCTCCTACTGACCTTGCCCTCAGAGGATTATGTTGCTTCTAGAATGAGCGAAGTTGACCCTATGGCCATCCATAAGGCCAGAAGGTATCTTCAGAAACAGATTGCACTTCAACTTAAAGACGAATTCCTCAATTTGTATCAGACCCATCACCAGGATGAATTTGATCGCTTCGATGCTAAAGCAGTCGGCAGACGTAGGCTCAAAAATGTATGCCTTGGTTATCTGTCAAGTTTGGATGACCCCGAAACCTGCGATCTAGCCGTTGAACAGTTCGAACAGTCAACAACCATGACAGACCGAATTGCGGCTTTGACGGTAATAGCTAATAGCACGCATCCGAAGAGATCATCTTGCCTCGATAGTTTTTATGAAATGTGGGAACACGATTCTCTGGTCGTTGGCAAATGGTTCACCATACAGGCTACTGCTTCATTGCCTGGTACTCTGGATGAAGTTAAGCGACTCATTAGACACCCTGCTTTTGATCTTAGAATGCCGAACCATGTACGCTCACTCATCGGGGCTTTTTCCCAATCCAATTCAGTCAATTTTCATCAGCAAGATGGATCAGGGTATCAATTTTTAGCGGATTATGTGATTGAGCTCAATGTCATAAATCCACAAATCGCTTCCAGAATGCTTACAGCACTGACGCCTTGGCGCCGATATGATGTTATGCGACAACAAATGATGAAGACTGAGCTGAATCGTATCGTTGATACGCCAAACCTATCACCCGATGTATACGAAGTAGCCAGCAAGGCATTGGCCTAGCAGGTTGTCGATTTGTTGTTGTCTATTTCTTCTAGGTTCTCTGTACCAAGGCTCCTGATTGGGCTCCTGTTGAGTTTATATACTGAGATGGCTTGGTCCATTACCCAGGCTAACATTTCCGTTCAGAGAAATCAGAACATTGAAATTCATTTGGGAGACGTGGTAACTGATGTCATTAAGATCCGTGCCAATTCAGAGGGTGAGCTCAGCTCCTTGGCGCTCCCTAAAGAGGGTCCTGTCAACGAATGGTTAATCATTCGCAAGCTTACCGCTTCGAAATATCAAGATGGTGCTTGGTGGGTACTTATCCTGACAATTGACTATCAGCTCTTCAAAGGCGTTACAGAGCCTGAAGAAATAATTATACCTGCGCTGAATGTAATGGCCGGAAGAGATGTTCACGATAGCTTAGCGGTACCGAATTGGCCTATTACACTCACGCCAATGATACCCTCTGAGTTTCCAACGGAAGATATCGAAATCAAAGAAGCCTTAGCGCCCTCTCCACTGCCCACAGATCTCTATGATCAACGTGCTTTCTATTTATGGTGTGGGCTATTAGGGATGTCATTTCTAGGAATGCTCTATAGCTATTTCATTCGACTGATGGCCCGCCCTTTTGGTCGGGCACTGAGTGATATTCAGCGTATTCTCCGAAAAGAAGCTGCTCCACTGTCTTTGGCAAAAGCCACGAAAAGGCTTCACAGAGCCTTCAATCAAACTTACGGTTTCGCTCTCTATCGTTCAGATTTATATCATTTCTTTGAAATGCATCCTAAGTATCGAGTGTTAGAAATCGAGATATTCCAATTCTTCGATGTATCCCATATTTTGTTTTTTAGTCCCTCAGGGTTAGAACGATTGCCAAGTAATCATCTTGAGCATCTGCTTGTTCTAGTGACCCATTGCGCCGAATTAGAAAAAAAAGAATCAAAAAAAGCATGAGTTTCCAGCACCCTCTCTTTTTGGTTTTAGTGTTGCTCCTGCCTATCTTTTGGTTTAAGCGAGGGCAGACATTGGTCCCCTATTCTTCCCTGTCACGCTTACCTGACGACACGTTATCGAGTGTGATCGATTATGGGGTGAAGTTGGTAGTTATAGCCTTAGCGACCTCATTGATTCTTACAAGTGCTTCACCTTACCTAAAAGAACAATGGGTTGAGCGAGAAGGAACAGGGGCGCATATCGTGCTGTTACTCGATCGGAGCAGTAGCATGAATGAAAATTTCACCGGGCGTCGCTTGGGTGCGAAATCAAGTGAATCTAAGAGTGCTATGGCTAGGAAGTTATTACATGAATTTGTTCAACGTCGAGAGCATGATTTATTTGCCATGGTGTCCTTTGCGGGAGCTCCCATTTACGTGCTGCCTTTGACAGAAGATCATGAAGCGGTTCTTTCAGCGATTGATGCGTCGGGTAGTCGAGGTCATGGTATTACCAATATGGCGCCAGGTTTAGCTATGGGACTCGATTTTTTTACGGGTAAACCATTCACAGGATCAAGGATCATTTTGCTGGTTTCTGATGGCGCAGCGAGAATCGATGAAGAAACTCGCGAAAAAATACGTCAATGGTTCCAAGAGACACGCGTTTCTTTGTATTGGATCTACCTACGGAATCCGACCAGTGCTCGCTTGTCTGAAAAACCGGACAATCCAAATGAGAGTACGACGCCTGAATATTTTCTTAATCAATACTTCAATTCCCTCGAAGTTCCATATCGAGCTTTTGAAGCTGAGAATCCAGATGCCATGGAGCGAGCTATCCAAGAGGTAGAAAAGCTCGAAAATCAACCTTTGCTCTATAGGGAGAAGGTCCCTAGGCGTGATCTAACTGACTTCTTTCTAGGTCTTTCAGCTGTACTCAGTCTCTTGCTGGCTTTGATTAAACGGTATGAGGTTACAGTGTGGACCGTTTAACCCTCTACCAGCATTGGGTACACCGTGTGTTATTGACGGCTGGGCTGTCTTTGGTTTTGGTTTCGACATTTTTTGCGTATGAGCTTTTTTTAATTCGAAATATCAATGCCTTAATTTCTGATCCAAAGGACATCGATTTAAGTGAAACTAATCGACCAGAGCTTGTAATGGCAAAAGCTTACTATCTTCAAGATAACGGTGAGCCTCTAGAGTCCATTCGTCTTTATGGACCTCTGTCAAAAAAAGGGCCCGATGAGTTTCGAGCCAGGGTATTCTTCAATCTTGGAACTCTTTATCTCAAAGATGCTTCGAAGCTTTGGAAGACCTATGGTCTTCATGAATATGTTCGTATCAATACCTTATTAGATGCTGCTAAGGAAAACTACAAATCCTGTTTAGAGATAGAACCTTCTCACGAGGGGGCTAAATATAATCTCGAGTACGCTTTTAGAATTACTCCACCCCCGCATGAACGACCTAAAAACAACTTTCAAGGAAACAAGAGCAGCGTCTTTTCGACTTTGCCTAGCATTCCAGGGGGTGGGCCTTGAAGTGGAATTGGCAACAAGGTCTATTGGTCGGGATCATACTGGTCACGTGTGTGGGGTTTTTTAAGCCACATGTGACTATATTGCGTCCCAGTCGTCACTTCATGTTCATACTCGATATTTCTCAAAGCATGAATGCTAAGGATTATCATGAAGAGGGTTTTCCTAATGATCGGTTAGGTTATGCGAAAGTCGCTATCAACCATGTTTTGAAAGAGCTGCCTTGTGGTTCTAAGATCGGTCTTGGTCTCTTTACGACCCAAAACATCCATATTCTTTTTGATCCTATTGAAGTGTGTGACCACTCGTCTGTCATCGCAGATACGCTTGAACACATCGATTGGCGCATGGCCTGGTCAGCTGATAGCCATATTGAGATGGGTATCTACCACGCATTAAATGAATTAGAAAAAAATAAATCGAGCGCCCAGTTAGTCTTTATGACCGATGGGCAAGAAACACCACCACAAACCGTGAAACCCCGTTACGACGGCCGCAATTCACAAAAGGGGTTGATTTTGGGTGTTGGTGGCACGCGGCCAGTGGCCGTGCCCCGATATGATCGTGACAATAACTTGATTGGCAACTGGGAAAATGAAGATATAGATAAAGCTCCAGTCTCTTCCAACGTTTATACGCTTCAGGTAGAAACACGTACCCTACCTGATACTGGCACTTATGAGTCCTGGTTAGATGAAACTCATTTGAAAGAGATCGCAGCGATAACCGGCCTTAGATATGAAAAACTAGATTCTCTGGAAGGGTTTGTCGAGCATCTCACAGACGACGAACAAGCTGAATTATTACCCGCCAAAACTGATATAAGACCCTTCTTGGCGATTATAGGTTTGGTATTTCTGTTGATTGTTTATCTGTTTGAACCCAAATCTTTTAGAAAACATTCATTTTGAGCGAACTAGTCTTTACTATCTGTATCTAAGAATTGACCATTTATCCTGTTAGGATGGTCGAAAATAACCTGTTTCCAGTGAGAGAAAAACCATTTGTTGTATGGAATCAGGTCAACATAACAAAAAAACCGGAGATTATTATGGCCCTTTTCGTATCCGTTGCCTTCACAATTGGTTTCGCGCTTTGGTTCTTCAAAACAGCATCCCGTTTGAAACAGAATCCAGTGCAATGGGCCATTGCAGGTGCAATTTCATACCAATTCACTGCTTGGGCTTGGATGTTAGTGGTTGCTAAACCTTACGTCTCAGGTCTTCAGGGAACCGCTGCTAAGGCAACACTGTCTGCAAGTTTAATTGGGCATTCATGGATCCTTGTTGGGCTGGTTGTTGCTCTTCTTGTATACAAGTTCGCACTGCTTAAGACGGCGAAGAACGTTTGATTCAAATTCTTTTAGACGAAGAAACGGGCCTAGTGTGGCCCGTTTTTAGTTAAATGCATAAGCAATAACAGCATAACGGGACAATTTACCCATAGCGATCAATGCAAGAGATAACGGCATTGATATCCTCAGCCATCCAGCCGCTAGACAAAACCCATCACCCACAATGGGAAGCCAGGATAAAAGCAGAATCGGTGCGCCCCACTTTTTTACAACACCTATGTTTTTTTCGTGTTTCGACATCCATGCCTCATCAATGGCTTTGTGTGAAAGCCATAAACCTAGCCCCCATGTTGTCCATGCACCTAGTGTATTGCCGATGGTAGCTATTGCCACTAATAGCCAAGGATCATGTGAATTCGAATTCAGAAGATATGCTAACACCAGCTCTGATCCGCCTGGTGCTATGGTTGATGATATGAATGCGCTCGAAAATAAACCTAAAAGGGATCCAGGCATGAGAAGATCGTTACTGGGCATGATGTTTATTTTAGGGTTAGTGATGCGTTGATATTGACATAATATCGTCAAATATTTAAGATTCTAAGGCTAGATGGCAACGTAGCTCAGTTGGTTAGAGCACCGCATTCATAATGCGGTTGTCGCAGGTTCAAGTCCCGCCGTTGCTACCAAAAAACTATGACACTTAGATCGGTATCGGTCTAAGTGTTTTTTATTTTGAAGCGCATACAGAGCGCAGAATTCTAATTTTTTTACTGAAAGTTTCGGTTTCAAATCTATGAGGTTTGGTACCGGCAAGCCGCTTCTCTGACCCCTTTACTTACCGAAATAGACCATTCCAGAAAGAGCTCTGTACGTTAAGGCTTAGTTGATCAGGTTGAAATCTTTTGCGGGTCTGCAATCAGACTCGGTGCTCTAGAAAGACCGCTGACAAGTTCGGTCCTTAGCTTCGGCAATAAAGGTTTGAATGGACAATATCTCGAGATTACAGACAACCTTGACCTTGAGGTGATTGCCACGAATGCCTTCAGCAACTTTCTCTTTTGGGACACCACCATTACCTTGAAACCACATTGATCGACATCTGTAAAAGCAGCAGAAGCGTTGGAAAATAAGTCCAAGATTGAGATAAACAGTGACCCATCAAAGGAATTGAAAGCCGGTTCAAAATAGATGTGGCTCACTGCCCACTGTTCACTCGTTGAGCATTACGAGTAAAAATCGAGGGGCCCCATAATGAGCTCAACATGAACGATCTCGCCCTGCCCCCCTCCAAGGCCTAAGCCACGAGAACCTGATCTCACTTAAATCATAAAATATCAAGCTAATGGAGGAGACCTATACGCCATGAAGACAGAAACTACATTTAGGAATTTTCCTGATCTAGGCTGGGATACTTGTTATTTTGCTGAAGGAGGAAATTCCTTGAAAAGCTTTTGAACGGCTTCCTCTATTTGCTTAACATTCTTTTCTGGATTTTCAGAGATAGTACCGGAAGCAGTCCCTCTCCATAGGGGTCTATGAGTCTTAGCATCGAACATATCCAGAATCAAGGTTCCAACAATATAGGTGGTCACAGTCGATGTTGAGCTACCGAAACCTCCACCCATGTAATACCCGCGCCCCCAAAATCCGGGTCCTCCTCCGTTATACATGGTGTCTATCCTTTCGTTTTCCTTAGTTGTTACTATGCCGACTAATTGAACCTCTCCTTCCCCGTTATCTGAAAGCTTCCAGCCTTTAGATTGTAGTTGGGAATCCAGAGCAAATTTAAGTCGCTCATCCATCAATGGATTTTGCGTCTTGGGCTGTTGACTCCATGAATAGGATCGGTAATGTGTCAAATCAAGATTCCGATCGAAATCCGTATAAACTTCTACTGAAGAGCAGGATACAAGCCCAAATAGCATGGCAATCCAAAATAATCTCATATTTATGGCCTCTTAACTTAGTGTAAATATAAGCATTTAAATGAACATTCTATTTTTTGAATGGATGTCGCACTATTTGATCGATAAAAGATATGACACGACATCCCCATGCTGTAGAAAGGAGTCCACTCTCTTACAGGCGCCTCATTGCATCTTCAGTTCTTTGCAATAGAAATCACATTTTTAGCTAACACAGCGCAATAAGTTAATCCATTAGCTTCATCACACAGTTGGAATACTGGTTGGTTCCTATTTTGAAGAGCTTGGCACAATCAGACTTCGCTTTCTCGAATTTTGAATCGATAGCGTTTGGCTTATTGTTGTTTTGACTGGACTCCTGTGAATAGGTGTTAGCCGCTTTTAGTTGATGTTGGGTTTGATTCTCGATCTGCTGAGCATTCAGACTGTCCATACGTTGTTGTAGTTTTCGTTGTATGGCAGAAGAGTGCATTCTCGACATCATGGGTGATGCGCTGTTCGTGTCCGTGGTGGATGGGTTGTTGCTAGAGCAGCCCAATAGGATTGTGATTAGTAAAAAAAGAGTGGGTCGGCAAAGTGTGGTTGAGGTCATGATTTACACTCTAGGCTAGCTGGGGGCAGATTCCAATAGTCTTGGACTATATTGGAGCCTACCCATCTTGAGATTTTTGATCAACCAGAGACAATCTTATGTTGAGCTCATCTTGGGGAATGATAATAGTTAAGCTCAGCAAACTTATTGGCCGTGGTCGGATTCACGCGCGTTAGTTTCTTGATGGTCACATTCTAAGCCTTATCATTAGCAAGATGCAGGTTTCAATCGTTACAGAGTAGAGCCTCTTTGGTCTTTTGAAGATGGGCCGATTGACTTGTCGATCTTATTCATGGCCGTCTGAAATCGTCTAGATGCTAAGTCGTAGATCTTCGCAAATGACGGTTTGAAGGATTCCAGTTCGATCTCAAAATTCTTGATGTCAATTGTTTGGGCTTTCAAAAGTGCGCGCTCAACTTTGTTGTTATGGGAATTCACTCCCACCTTTCTAAGGATTGTGATGATTGGGATGAAGAATTGCGGTCCAACGACATACATCTTTGGGGAAAGGTGGGATACATCACTTCTCTGATTTATAGAGTTGGCTTTCAGGCTCAAGCAAGGAAACCAGAACGGCATACTCTCATCCTTTCTCATTCCGACTCTTGTCGAACTCTTTGAGGAAATCGTCGTTTTTCTATTGTTGGCCATTTCGTCGCTCTCGTTCTTCATCTAGAACATGATAGTAACGATATCTAACCCGTCATCATCCGAATCGCGGAACATTTAATCCCCCCTTGCTTCCCGTCCATGAATCATTGTCCTTCTCAAGATAAGCTCTCAGGAAGGCCGTAGCTTGGATGCGGTTGAATTACGTTTCACAGTTTTGCTCGAGGGTCTCCCCCACCATTTTATTGGAGAGCTTGGTCTTCATGTCGCGGAGACGATCGATCGCTTCATCCTGATCCCTGAGATGTATTACATACTTTCCATCTAGCGATTTCGCAGGGAGTTGATGCAATAGCTCTGCTTGCTTGAGTCCACTCTTCAGTTAGTCGAGTTCCTTCTCAATGACACTCACTATGAGGACGCTCTTGCAATTGCTGCTCGAATTCGCTGTCTTGAACTTGCTTCAAGATGTCCGCGTACCCAGCCTCATCGATCTTGAACGGTCTCCAGCAGTGCGGACAGATAATTTATGCATACTAATGCCCCTCGAATCGAATGTGGAGCATAGCAAAACGGGGCGCCTACAGAGAGGCTTAATGAACGGACGGGGCGGTGATTTGGTCGGACAGCACTTTCACATACGGGTTATTGGGGTCTTGCTCTAAAGCTTGATGGATGAGGGCGAAAGCTTTGTCTTTTTCTCCGGCGTTTTTGAGACACAGGGCCAGCGTGCTGATCGTGGTTAGACTGTTTGAGTCCATACTATGAAGCTCTCAAGCGTATCTAAGTGCTTGCTCGTGACGTGCTTGCATGCCGAGACTGATGATCAGTTGAGTCATAATTTCGTAGGATTTTGGATTAAGTGCATTGGCCTTTAGGAGTGCGGATGAGGCCTCCTGATAGCGCTCTAGAATTCTTGCCGTGAACCCATGCGTGAACAGCGCTAGAGCCAAGTTATGGCCTGGGCCCTCTGCGATGCTCTTTGCTTCAGCGGCCAAACCTTCTAAACGCTCGAGCACCTGTTTCGGCCACTCGTCACTCGTGTAGGCCTCTTCGAGGGTCATCGCCTCTTCAACGATGGCCAAGAGCTTATCGACTATGGCTTGTTTTTCGTCGGACATAGTGTTTTGGGTAATGGGAGACTGTTTCGGAATTGTAAACCGGACAGGATGCGCTCTCAAAGAGTTGTCCTTTCTAGGCATTATTCGATAAGCCATCAATCTCCTGCATATAAAGTTTATCGATTCTTCATTGGCCCACGCCTGCCCTCTGATTTAACTTTATGCCCATTATCAACCCATAAACATTGGAGCTGAAATGATTGGGGTTTGGAAGAAAAAAGGCCATAGGAATGAAGATATTCATGAGTACCTGTCCCTCGGCTTGGGGCTAGCCGAAATCTTTAAGATCACGAACGAATACAGTCGCCTTGTAGGAAGTGATAACTTTCTTTCTATTTGCAAGGCGGTCATAGGGGAAGAGTTATCAGCGCCCGAATCACGTTTAGCCGTTCAGTCTTTCCCTCATGATGCCCTAGAAATGTATGTGATCTCATCCCTAGGAAGGATTATCCAGAAAACACAAGCGATCATTAGGAGCCCAGTTCACCATAGGAGTGATGAGCAGAGCCTGCCTGATGATTTCAAAGACTCACTAAACATCAGGCGATCTTTTCTGATGGCCTTTCATGATCTTAAGCTTTCCCATCAGGAGGAGAGGATCAGCCTCGATGCCGTCATCAATGAGATCTTTAAGCTAGCAGATTATTACCAATATGTCTTAGAAACAGGAAAGAACTCAAAGCGATTATGGGATGACTTCGATCGTTTCTATTTAAACCAGGTGGCTTAGGAAGAATGGGTCGGCTTTCATCTAAAGGTCAGATGATTTGAATGAGT
>Ga0316224_1000943_pt1 | contig 35888 bp, 32 predicted proteins | sample TBH18013metaG_FD_206254 | JGI IMG/M metagenome (GOLD analysis project Ga0316224, IMG submission 206254) | Freshwater microbial communities from Trout Bog Lake, Wisconsin, USA - TBH18013 | ecosystem: Environmental > Aquatic > Freshwater > Lake > Hypolimnion/Profundal zone | place: USA: Wisconsin... | reverse complement strand
ATTATGTGAAGGTAGGAATTTGCACAAGTCACTGGCAATCAGCGATTGCTGCTGATTTCAACCTTCACTTCACATAATCGAGGACTGTGCATAATAACCTTTATGGTCGGGTAGCGGCAGCGCATTGCTGCGCTGCCGCCCCCTAAGAACCGTACGTGCGCCTCCCGACGCATACGGCTCAAGCCTCTCAAAAGCATCTTGCGACACTCAGTTTCACAACTGAATTTTCCGGCAAATTTTAATGATTTCTACAGCAATTGAGATGGTGCATTTTAAGATTGCTTGCCGCATCCGTTCCTCCGTCAGTTCTTTTCACAATATAACGAACAATCCATGGGATGTCTTTTGTGATGAGTTCCTGACAAGTGGGACACATGCCATCTTGCCTTAGCCATACACGGTAAAGCTTCGCACGGCCTCTTGCCGAGTTCAGCATTTTCTTACCCCATCGGGACTCGAAATACGGTTCCCATTGCGGGTCGTGCGGGTTGGCGTCGGCTTTGATCTTGATATGCCGTACTATTGGCGTATCTTTCTCCTTCAGCAAGATGATATTCTTTGGTGTGCCATCTTCTTTCTTTTCTGTTGCAGCAAATACCCAAGTTCGGGTGCCTCTGGATGGAAAGTATTTTTTCTTAACCCATCGGTCTCCTTTATTTGGATGCCGTCTTACCGCCCATTGCCATAGCATTGACCAGACATAGGTATCAACTTTATCAAAGGTTTCCTTGGCGACTACATGGCTGTGGTAATTCGCCCATCCCCGTAGAACAGGATTAAGCAGCCTTATCAGATTTGCCTGTTTAGCCGTCTTGTTGCCATTGATGACTTCGCGGATTTTATCAAGATGCGCTTTGACGTTCGCTTTCGACGGTTTCATCAACAACGTGCCGTTATACTTGCGAATGTTCCATCCGAGGAAATCAAACCCATCCCTGATGTGCGTTATTTTGGTTTTCTCCGGCGATAGAACTAAACCTCGTTCTGCCAGAAATTCAACCACTGCGGGTTTGACCTCATGCTCCAGCCACTCTTTCGAGTTGCCGGTAACAATAAAATCATCCGCGTAACGCACCATGTTCATTTTTCGACCTGCCTGCTTTGCTTTTGGAAACTTCTCCGCGAGCCTCGCTTCTAGACCATCCAACGTCATGTTTGCCGCCACCGGCGAAATAATGCCCCCTTGCGGGGTACCGGCGTCAGTGGGGAAGAGTTCGTTTTGATAAACGTATCCCGCCTTGAGCCACTTCTTTAGTATCGCCTTGTCCGTAGGGATATTGGCAATCATCCAGTCGTGACTGATATTGTCGAAACAACCTTTGATGTCGGCCTCCAGCACCCACTCCGCACTTGCTTTCTGCGCTAGGGAATTGAAACATTGCTTCCCCGCATCGGCGGTTGATCGTTCTGGCCTGAACCCATAAGAATTCAGGTCGGCTGTGGTTTCCGCAATGGGTTCCAACGCCAGCAGATGCAGCGCTTGCATGGCGCGGCACTTCATTACGGGGATGCCGAGCGGCCTTGTCTTGCCATTCTTCTTCGGAATTAATACTCTCCGAAGCGGAAGCGGCGAATAATCCCGCCTCTTCAACGACTTTATCGCGTTGATCTTTGCCTCCGGTGTTTTCCATGTAATCTTGTCCACACCGGGGGTGTTCTTGCCTTTATTTTCAGCCACCCGTTTGACGGCTAATGCTTTGCCGCTGAACGAATGGGTCAGCAGCCATTGCAAGGCTTTCGCCTTGTTGTGTCTGCCGATCTGTGTTGCCTTCACAATACGCGCTTGCAGCCGTCTTACCTGACGTTGAACATCAATCCAACTGATACCGTTCCACGTCATGTCGAAGGGCGCACACGCCAGTGTTGCAGCATCCATTTGCTCTCCCTTCGTTTAGATGGTTCTAAAAGCTCTCTTGTGAAGAGAGACCATAAGGAAGTCTGCCCGATTTCTCGTGAGGTGATATTGCAACCCCTATCCATCCCATTACAGAATGGCCTTCGCTTTTTCCTTGTTCCTTTACCCGCAGCATCAACGGTATCCCTTGCGGTTCACCTGCCGTTTCCGGCGACACTACGGGCTTACCCTGTTCCGCATTTATTTCTGAGCGGGGCGGATCCCTTCTCTTCGCCGGCGGCGCACTGTCCACGATGACCCAGATCCAAGGAGCCATACCTGACCGCTTACCATTTTGGTTCAAGCCTATCAGCACATTTGGCTTGTCATGTGTTACGACGTTTAATGAAGGTTCACGTATGTTGATCGTACCCACTCGTCCCTAGCCCCTATCCACCTTTGTGCTTGTAGAATTCGCTTTCCCTCGCGGGTTGGCATACCGAGATAGTCGGAGGTTACGTTGTTCCCAGAGCTTCACACCGAGCTGTTACCGGCTCCGCATGTCTGGGTAGGGAACGGTTGATGGAACAACCGGTTTCATCAGTTCATGGTTCCTCCTGTGAAACAGAAATAAAAGCGACTTTTCAGGTCGCACTGAAGCTTCACATAAGGGTGAAAAGTGACTGCTCGACGAAATTGGGAGCGGACACTCAAATAAGCAAAATTCTCCAAGTTTCCAGCGTCCGCAGTGGCCGATCCAGAGACAGTCAGCCACAATTTTTGACAGGCAGCTAGGGATCATAAAACTGACCCAGCACTTGCCGATGACATTAGTAGCTTGTGGGGCGTGAAGAGATAGTCGCCAAGTGCAGCTTTCGGGCATGCCAATTCGTTACGACACCGGTTGACTCCAACTGTATGCAAGTGCCATTCAGTTGTTGCGAATGACCGCCGTACCACAATAAGTCACTCGCGAAACTAGCCACTGCGATCCAGCCTGATCATATTGGGCGTTGTTCTTTCTGATGCCGACTACTGCATTGGCACCAATTTCCCGCGCCTTCTGAGCCAGCTTCAGTAACGCTTCTTTTTCGGTGAGGCGGTACTCCCAGTCTGATGCTGCCTCAGACTCTGAAAGAGCCTCAACGTAACCAATCGTCTTGACGATCATGAAACCGGGCAGATCATCCGTCGTGACCATTAATATCTGGTTTCTAATCAAAAAGAGTTCATGCTCAAGTTGATCGAGTCGTTGTTTTATCATGGCTTTTGATCTGCGACTCCAGCGTAGCAACATCGCTCCGGCCAGCAGTAAAGCGAACAATGGGAAAGCGCCAAACAGGCTGCTTGATTGAGTTGCTGCTGCGATAGTCATTGGTGTCTCCGATAAGTTTTGATCCAGCTTCGCACAGTTCTTCAAAACTGCAAGCACGCGTTGGGAAAACAGCCATTGGCAGGTTGCCTCTTTCTCAAGTCCGATGTGTTCGAAATGTGCCTTGGACAGACGTATTTCGAAAATCGGCTGGCTGATCGCGCCTATACAGTGCTGCAATGCATATTCGTCTTTTCAATTTGTCTGGCCGCTGGTTTCTTATTGTCCTTTGGCTCATGGCGGCAGATATGGCATTTGGCCGCGCCTATTTTGTTGCCCTGAATCTCACCGAAAGCCTTCCCGGAACAATTTTCCTAGTCGAGAAAGGTGTCATGCCGCAACGTGGAGAATTGGTCGCTTTCAGATGGGAGCCTAACTGGCCGTATCCCCACGGGAGTATCTTTGTCAAAAAGTTGGTCGGATTGCCAGGCTCAGTTGTTACGGCAAAGGGCAGAGACTTTTTCGTGGATGGCGATCCAGTTGGTCATGCGAAGGAAAAAGCGAGAACCGGAGAGACGCTAGAAATCGGCCCGATCGGAAAGATTACGGATGGGCACTACTATGTTGCTGGTACTCATCCAGATAGTCTTGATTCACGGTATTTGCTTACTGGTTGGGTTGGGCAGAATCAGATCGTCGGGAAAGCGTATAGGATTTTCTGACGTGGGTTGCATGGGGTTTTGGGGAATGGGTTCAGAGCGCACTTCGTTGGAGGTTATCCAGAGGTCAAAGCGCCTATGGTCTGCCGTTATTCATCAAGCGATCGAAGACGCGAAGGGTAACGTGAGGTCAGTCGAGGATTCGCAAAAAAATATAGGGGGCATACAGCGGGAAGCATTGATATGGATTTTTCACGGTATTTCCAAGGCAGCCAATTCATTCGATTCGATCTGCGGCCTTCTGGATATTGATCCGGATCGGGCACGGCAACGGCTTCGTCTCATGCCAGGTATTCGGCGAGGGCTTAACAGAACAGGGTTGGATGCAGGTGAAGGGGAGTAGTGAGCCATGCTAAGTTTTATCAGGAAGGCGATTCGCCTTGACGGTGAAAGTCAGGAGCCTGTAGCAACACTTCCCGTGATCGCATCTCCGCAACCTGAACTTGACGAGGAAATTCCTCGCTATCCACCGTTCATGAAGGGACTGCCCGCAACAGCCCCAGCGAAGCTCATCGAAACACAGCGGGAGTTGATCGACCAGATTCGCGAAGCCGGACTTGCTTCTCCGGTTATATTCGAACAGTTCTACCTTGAGTCGCTGCGTCGATTTGCCTCCTATGCGCATCTCTTGCCGGCAAGTCAGACCCATCATCACAGAGGGGCGGGAGGTCTGCTCCGTCACGCGGCAGAAGTTGCCCTATGGTCGCTCCAGTCCTGTGATCGAGTATTATTGCCCGGAGAACAGGCACCAAGGAGACGACGCGAGATGGAACCGCGCTGGCATCTTGCCGTGTTTCTTGCTGCACTTTGTCACGATCTTGGCAAACCGGTAACCGATCTTGTCGTCACCAGCAGAGATGGTGCGAAAGTCTGGAATCCTTTCGTGGAAGACCTCTACTCTTGGGCCAGCAGGCACGGTGTGGATCGTTATTTTCTGCATTGGCGTGAGAATCGCGCCAAAAAGCATACAGTTGTTTCTGCCCTGATTGCAGAGCGCATTATCAGTCAAGAAGGTCTTGCCTGGATTTCAGAAGGTGACGAAGGTAACAAGGAACTCGTGCTCTGGATGATGGAAAGCATCAACGGGCATCCCAGTGCCGAAAATCCGATTCACGATCTGGTTACCAGATCAGACCAGGTTAGTGTCGAACGAGACCTGCGCAGTCTTGGGGTTGCTTTTACCGGATACGAGATCGGCCTTCCGGTGGAACGGTTTCTGGTGGACATCATGCGCAGACTTGTCCGGGATGGTAGTTGGCGGATCAACGAACCCGGCTCGCGCCTTTGGCACATTGACGGGCATCTGTACTTGATATGGCCAGTTGCTGGCGAGGAAATCGCCGCCATCATCAATCAGGAAAAAATACCGGGTTTGCCGAGAACTCCAAACAGCATTCTTGACATGCTCGTTGATCGGAAGTTGGCTAATATCAGGGACAATCAAGTTGAAGGCAATCGCTATTGGGTGATCTCTCCCGCTGTTCTGGCCGAGAAGATACCCAACATCAGACTGACCGCCATCAGGCTGCGCGACACGGCCATGGTCATTGATCCAGCACCACCATCAGTACAAGGAAAAATTCTCGATCAGGAGGAGCTCGTAAAAGAGCAGCATGACATCCCTGTCAAGAAGTTGCCGACCGAGACTGAACCGCCAGTATCACCGGCGCCCAGCCAGATTCCTAATAAATCCGAGCAGGCAGAGGCACTCAAACCAACTCAGATAGATCAACTAGACGGCCCGGTCGGCGAAGCACTGAAGGCACTTGCTGAGGACATTATTTCTGGCAAGAAGTCATTTGAGAGTTTGATTTATATTGACTCTTCTGGGGTGCTTTGTCTCAAGTGGCCTAGTGCGCTCAACGGTTATGGGTTGGAGAGCAAAGCGATTCTCGATGAGTTGTCTCGCCGAAACTGGCTGGAGATTGATCCGTTGTCTCCTTTCCGTAAGGTCGTAGAGATCACGACCGGGAGCGGCGAGAAGTGGAAGGTTGTTCGGCTACAGCCAGTGGTGAAGCATCTTATGGGGATTGGAAAAACCCACTCAGAACCGACAATTTCACCGATGCAATCCATTGAGCCTGTGCAACAGCAGCATTCAAAGCAGGGCGAGATTGAGATGGCAGGTGAAGATATGCGGCTTGAAGTGATACAAAATATTGTGGTCACCTTGCGTGATGGAATGATAAAAGGCATTCTTACATCGGAGCAGGATGGCAACTTCGTTTGGATACAATCCCGAAAAGCCGAACCATACTTGAAGGAACGACTCGATCTGAATCGAATGAAGATAATTAGTTTGGGCAGCATTGTTCCAGACGTGTTTATGTGTCAAACGCGGAAAAAAGCACATTGCTATCGAATACCAGCCATGCCCTCAACAAACTCAGTGCCAGCACGATGAATACACTGCAACAAACAGAAATTGATCGCTTTCTTTTTACCGGAGATTACGACAACCATTTCGAGATATGGCCCGGTGGTACGTTCGTGGATCAAGCGAAGAACGGTAGCACCACGCTGCGTAACGCGCTCATTTCAACTGTTCAGCGAGCCGAACAATCTGCCGTAACTGCATGCCAGGAGTATTCCTGCCTTGACATAAATGCCCGCGAGAAATTTGCGCCCATGGTACGAGGGCTATTTCCGCAGAAGGAGCAAGCGATTATCCTCGACGTGCTTGAGCGCTCGGTCGTCTTTCTTACGCCAGCGACCATAAACACTGTCCTTGAGAAGGCAACGTGGCTCAAGACCGCGTGGAATCTGGCGAACATTTACCTCGTAAGCCTGGATGCAAAGCCGCTTTCTGACAGCGCGCCAGACATTGTCGGCATCAGCGAAGAAACAACCTGCTTCGTGTCCATGAAATATTTCAGCAACAACGATCCGCTCGAAGATTACGTGATCCACGAAGCGGCACATATTTTTCACAATTGCAAGCGTGAAACGATCGGACTGCAAGAAACTCGCCGCCGCGAGTGGGTACTCGAAATTGATTATTTTAAACGTGAAACCTTCGCCTATTCCTGCGAGGCCTATAGCCGAATTCTTGAACTTGGCGAAACCCGCTTAGCGCGAAGCCGACTTTTGTCAGAACATGCCGAAGGGCCGATGCCGCCAGATGACCGGGTTGATGGAGACGAATATGTCGATATCCTGCGAGAGGCTATTGACGCCAGAAATGGTTGGAAGCACATCCTTGAGAGGTGTTCTCCCCCAAAGCCGACCCGCCGCGCTTGAGCAAATTTAAGCTTGGATGCGGGGGTTGCTGAAGCATAGCCTGATTTTTGAAGGCGCATCGAAGCTGGTGTGACCTGCGGTTCCGAAATATGCACGAAAAGTGCGCATTTCAAAATCCATCGCCGATACCGCGCGACGAGAATCGACCTCCATGTCGATTCACTTTCACTTCTTTCCTATGCTGCTTGTCAGCTTGATATCTATCGCACACGCTGACGATCTCGGTGTCGTCGGGCCGACCTATGATATTGCCGAACCGGACTTGATTGAGCTTATCCAATCTAGTCTACATCGGATGGAGAAATCCGGTGAACTGTCCAGAAAACAAGACGAATACCGTGATCGTGTTATCGGTGCAGTCGAAAAGCCTAAACCAGTACCCGGCCTCAAGGCAACCTCTACCAAACGCACTTATTACATCGACCCAACATTGGTTCTGGATCATGACATCCGAAGTGCCGACGGGGAGATATTGTTCGCACGCGGCTTGAAGGTAAATCCTCTGGATCACGTTTCTCTTAGAGAAGAACTCATCTTCTTTGATGGACGGGATCGACGGCAAGTCTCCTTTGCGAAACAGACGCTGCGGAATCTCAAAGGTGCGGCAAAGCCCATTATGGTCGCCGGTGAGCCATTAAATCTCATGCGTGACTGGAAGCGCCAGGTTTTCTACGACCAGGGTGGCGCGCTGGTTCGACGCCTTGGCATTCATCAGGTTCCGGCAGTCGTGACTCAAGACGGGAAAAGGCTGAGGGTAGATGAAGTTCGTCCATAACTTTTTTCTCCTGCTGGTCGTTGCCATATTGAGCATTCAGTCGGTGTTCGCAACCCCGACTTGCACAGGCAAATTTGCCAACCCGATCACGGATATCTGCTGGAGTTGCATGTTCCCGGTCCGGTTCGGTGGAATGGATCTGGTATCCATGGGGCAGGAGGACACACCCAATCCCGGAGGATCGCCCATTTGCGCTTGTCCATCGCAGTTGCGGGTGGGATTCAAGGTGAGCTTCTGGGAGCCGGTCAGGCGGGTCGATGTCGTTCGTCGCCCGTTTTGCATGACCAGTCTCGGAGGTATTGAGCTTGATCCTGGGTTTGCCGCTCCACGGGGGGCGCGCGACACTCAGGACAGCAAGTCAGCATCCTCTTTCTATCAGGTCCATTGGTATATTGATCCAGTCATCTTCTGGCTGCAAGCCATCTTCGATAACTCGTGCCTGGAGCAAAGTTCTTTCGATGTGGCCTATCTCACTGAACTCGATCCCATGTGGCATGACGATGAACTGACCTTCATTTTTAATCCTGATGTCGCTCTTTTTGGCAATCTTCCGGCTCGCGCTGCCTGTGCCGCCGACTGCGCGGCTGCAACGGCAGGATTTCCTCTGAACAGTCTGTATTGGTGCGCCGGATGCCAGGGCAGCCTTTATCCACTTGATGGAAACGTGCAAGCCCATATTGGGGGCGTTCAGGCATCCAGTCTGGAAATGACCCGATTGATTGCAAAGATGCACAGGGAAGGTCTCATGTGGGCTGCATCCGGCGATGACGCGCTGTGCGGTTACTACCCGCAGCCCATCATGGATAAGACGGGCTACAAATACCACATGCTCTATCCGATTCCCCAGATAGCAGAAATCGCCGGGAAGTGCTGCCAGCCTTTGGGCAGGTCGACCATTCTGTGGGGGGCAGGTCGTGAGTACCCATATGAGGGTGAAGACTTCGCTTACATGATTTTCCGGAAACGTAACTGTTGTCAGGGAGCGTTCTGAGGTTATGAAAATGCGACAGATGGCATTTCGTGGATTGCTGGCGCTATGCAGCGGGATCGGTATTTGGAGTGGGGCGGTGAGTCCCGTCTATGGTCAAGCTGCATTGCCATCAGACGCTGACATGCGCGCAGCTCAGGAGCGTATGGCTGCGGCCTTGAATGGCGTTGGGATCCCATTGACACACGGTATTCCTGTAATTCCAGAGCAAAAATCCTTGCCCAGGCCAGCCGTTAAAAATCCTGACATAGCCAAAATAGCGGAAGCCTATCGACAGCCAGTCCCGAGCAATCTCGCTGCAACTATTGCCGACGTTCCAGAGTTGATGGTGTTCGTCTCCTTCTCGCTGCCTAAAGAAACTTTGCAGCGCATCGTTTCCCAATCGGAAAAATCTGGCGCTGTGCTTGTCCTGCGCGGTCTCAAGGGAAATTCTCTCACCAGGATGGGAGAGGAAATCGCGGAATTGGTGGGCGACAGAAACGTCACGGTCATCATCCATCCACCGGCTTTCAAGCAATTCGATGTGAAACAGGTGCCATCACTGGTGCTGGCAAGGTCTGGGCAGGCATCGAAGGTCAGTGAAGATGGCTGCGCGCCTACGACCAGTTTTATCAAGATCGAAGGTGATGTTACTCAGGACTATGCGCTCGATCTCATTGAGCGACACGCTTCAGTGTGGGCGGAAGTGGCTCACCGTTATTCCGCAAAACTTGCCGGACATGAGCCATGAAACTCCGGTTTGGGTTGGCTATCGCGCTTTTTGTTGTCGCAAGCAGTGCCTTGGCGCAGGCATATGACCCCAGCACCGCGTTCTCCGATGGTAAATCGTTAGGCTCAGGATCGATCAATAGTGCATTTCAGGGGATTGGTAACGGAACAGGCGCCTTGGCCGTGCCGGGTTACGGACAGAACTCCACGCAATCCCAGTATTTCCAGAATGGTCAGGGACAGCTCTCAGGCCCCGGGACTGCAAAAATTTCGGACTGTTCCACCTTGCCGCCCAATGCGGATCCCTACCTTCAGCAGGAGTGTAATGCCGTCAATTTCGTGGCGCAAAATCCATCGGTACGACCGTCCTTCACAATTGATCCGAAAAACGATCCGTTGATCACCAATGCCAACAGCATCGCCAGCAATCCGACCATGACCTTCACCGGGGTCACGGCTGGCACCAGCAGCCAGCAGTGCAGGGTAGTGACGGATACGCAACCGGCAACATTCAGCACGGAAACCTGCAATGACTACCATCAGGTTACAAGCAATTTCTGTTCGACTGCGCGCCAAATTACCGTCGATCAAAATCAGCTCTATCAGTGCGTCGAGCAGATGCAATCCTTGAGCAATGCGTCCTGTTATATCGGGCAACAGATTGCCGTCAGTACGAGTTACAACTATCAGTGCAATCAGACGGTGCAGGGCTACGAAACCTTGAATTGTCAGCGAGGTGTCTCTGTCACGGTGGGGTTTGGTCAATGTACGCCTGGCGCATGGCTGGGGCGATCCGCTTATGTTGACTGTCCAAGTTGTCTCGATCCCTATATGGCGATGAACATCTATTGCGGCAGCAACGGCCTGTCTTATTCGGTTGAACCCTACCGTTCTTCCGATGGTGTCAATCGATTCGACTACAACACGATCGGCTATCCCTGGAATGGAAGCTATGGCTTCTTTCCGGTGGCGGTCGCGCCCGGTCAGTCGGTTACCGACTACTACGTCAGCAATCTGGGTTTTGGCTGCAATCTATATGTTTACTTCAGCGTGAACTGTAGCGCGACAACCTGTATCCCTTCGATGCGCAATGTCAGTTCCGGGTGTAATTCTTCCGGCGGTTCCGGCACCGGGGCACCACTGCAATTGCCGATGTCCACGACGGTAAGCAATTGGACGTCCAACGAGTGCGCCACTTTGCAGCAGCGAGCGCAGTAATATGAAGGCGCTAACGATTGTGGTTTTTTTCGTCGCATTGCTCTGCAACCGCGCAATTGCGGGCGATTGTCGTCTAGCCAGTTCAACCTGCGTCGACAGCACACCCAGCAAATCTATTTCCGGCGTCACGGTGACACTGGCTCAGGTCGGCGGATGCTGGCAATTTCAGGACACCTATACCTGTATCAAGCCCAACTCGATTGATTACTGTGCCGCGTTGACTACGGCAGGGTGCGGACAAATTGGTTCGACCTGTAGCGATACCGCGTTCAACGGTACCTGCAACACCTACACGAAAACTTTTCAGTGTGGCACCAATCAGGGAACGCCGACAAATACCATCCAGTTGAGCAACACCTACACGCTGGTCACCGACACAGCGAACACCAGTCAGTGCACATCCTATTCCCAAAACTCACAATGTCGTCTGGCAGCCCATACGTGTGTCGACTCGACTCCTTGCAAGGTGGATTCCAGCGGTGCCACGGTCTGTCTCGCCGGGGTAACCCCGCCAGCGGGTGGGCTGAATTCGACGGCGACTTGCTGGAGCTATCAGGATGACTATTCATGCATTGCCGCCAACCATGTCGATTACTGCGCGGCGATCAAGGCGACCCAAGGTTGTGCGCTGGTCAGTTCTACCTGTGACAGTACGGCTTTTGACGGTTCCTGCAACCAATACACGCGAACATACCAATGCACCAATGTGACGGCATCGACCAGTACGCCGACGGTGGTGTATCTGAACACGTCCTACACTATCACCTCCAATACCATCGATACCAGCGGCTGCACGACGCTTGCGCAAAGCGCCAACTGTGCCCCGGCAGCGCATACCTGCACGGACAGCACACCGTGCAAGACGATCAATGGACTGCAAGTCTGCTTGAGCACGGTATCTCCCATGCCGGCTGGCGCGCAAAGCCTGGGCGATTCCTGCTGGGCATGGTCTGATGAGTACACCTGTGCTGCAACCACGCTGACCAATGATTGCCAGCCTCTGATTGACCGTGGATGTACTCAGGTATCGACCGTGTGCATTGACACTTTGCCATCTGGTGCTTGCGACGTTAACGAGCGTACTTTTTCGTGTCAGACCTCGCCCGCAGTTCAGACGCAGCGAACGGTTTGTGACCAGAGCTCTTTCTGCCAGGGCAGCACGGGATGCTTCGATACAAGCAGCCCACCCGACCAGAACTTCGGCAAGAGCATTGCATCGATGGAAGCGGCACGAGAAGCCGGGGTCTATGGGGCTGATCTGAGCTTGTTCAAAGGCGTGGGTGAGCAATGTCGAAAGAAATTATTTGGTTTGGTGAACTGTTGCACGAAGGGCTGTGGTGGCGCGGCAAGGAGCAACAACGTGCTGATGTCGACAATGATGCAGGGTGCCTTTGCCGGTGGTCAGCTTGCGATCAATGCGGGCAGCAAATACATGTTCGATTTCATGTATCCCCAGTATTCCGGCTATGTCGAAGCCGGAGCACAGGCCATGATTCCGTCAAGTACGCTTTTTACCCCTACGAACTTTACCCCATCGTTCAGTTTTTATGGACTGTCGTTTACCACGGGAACGATGACCAGCGGGCTTCTCGGTGGCCCCATCTATTCGCTCGGATCGGTAGGGAGTTTCAATTTGTACTTCGATCCCTATTCTCTTGCGGCAGCCGTTGCACTTCAACTCATATCGGAACTTCTGTCGTGCGAACAATCCGAGCAGCTTCTGGCGATGCACCGGGATGCCAATCTGTGCGTCCATGTTGGTTCCTTCTGCTCTTCACGGGTGCCGATTATCCACACGTGTATCGAGCAGACCGAATCGTATTGCTGCTTCAACTCTATCCTGGCTCGAATCATCAATGAACAGGGCAGGGGACAGATAGGCAAAGGATGGGGCAGTGCCGAGAGTCCGGACTGTTCTGGGTTCACCCCGGAAGAGTTTCAACAGTTGGATTTTTCTCGTATCGACCTGAGCGAGTTCATCAATCAAATCTCTGCCAGTGTGAATATGCCCAGTGCTTCGTCTATGGGGCAGAACGTCCAAAACACTGTCCAGCAACGCGTCAATAGCTACTACCACCCATGAACATTCCTACGAAAATACTCACGATGGCACTCTGCTTTTTTGCTCTTCTGGGCAGCGAGGACATTCTTGCTGCCGATTTGAAACATTATCTGATCATGGCGATTGATGCCCACAATGGTCAGTCCGATGGGGAATTGACTGGGCCAATGGCTGAGTATTTCAAGGCGCAGACCCGTTCCTCTGCTCCGCTAAAGGTTCAGGTCAGGACGGTGTCGAAATTTGCTGAAGCGGGGTGTGCTCGCCTGCAAGCGACCTTGATGCAAGATGAAGTGCCGACACAGGATGGAATGAAAATCCCGTTTGCGGTTCGCTACGAGCTCAACCTGTGCCGTAATGGGCAGCCGCCAACCGAAGGGATCGACCTCGATTCGGTATCGAGTGCGCTTTCGCGCAGACCACCCAATCAAAAATGATAAGATTCACCTTTCATCATCAACCAACCAAGGAGTAATTTAATGAACAAATCCGAACTGATTGAAGTGCTGGCTACCAAAGCTGATCTATCCAAGGCGGCGGCTGGTCGTGCCTTGGATGTTCTGATTAACGAGATTGTGGCGACTGTCGCCAAGGGTGATTCGGTAGCCCTGATTGGCTTTGGCACGTTCAAGTCGGCAGCACGCGCTGCGCGCGAAGGCAAAAATCCGGGAACCGGCGAAAAACTCAAGATCGCAGCGACGACGGTGCCGAAATTTTCTGCCGGTGCCACCTTCAAGCAGGCAGTTGCCAGCAAGGGTAAATCCAAGAAGAAATAAACAGCCACGGGAGCAATGCTGGCTGAAATAATAAACGAGCGTTTAGTTTTTCTTGCGTTTAAGGCTAATGCAAGGCAAAATTCAACGCTCGTTTATCTTTATGGGGGTGTTATGGCACACAGGGAGGTTGTAATTTCCTCTGTAGCAGAACTTGGGGAGATACTCCGGGCTGTTCGCAAAGAATCCGGCCTGACTCAACGCGATGCCGCAGCGCTGTGCAATGTCAGCCTGCCATTTCTTAATGGTTTGGAGCAAGGGAAAGCTACAGCCCAGATCGGAAAAGTGTTGTTTGTCTGTAACCGCTTCGGCATTGATATCAGGCTTAGGCTACCGGGTGAAACGGCATGAGTGTCTTGATCGTCACGGCCAATGGAGTGCAGGTTGGAACCCTGGAAGTCAAGAAAGGGCAGTGGAAATTTGGCTACGCGACCGAGTGGAAGGATTATGCGCTCTCTCCCAACTTTCCGATTATCACCGAAAAATTTGAAGATACCGCGAACGATAAACCGGTCGAGTGGTTCTTCGAGAACCTGTTGCCAGAAGGCAGACTGCGAAACCTGATCGCTACTCGGGACAGGATAGATCCCCGCGATACGTGGGCGCTTCTGGTCAGACATGGACAGGACACAGCGGGAGCGTTTTCACTTACACCTGAAGGAATCGCGGTAACGACAAAGGAAATTCTGGTACCACTTTCACGAGAGTCGTTACAGGAAAAGATCAAAGCCTCCAGAGCGCGCAATCTCCCTCTGATGGCATCATGGGATGAAATCCGTATGTCCCTGGCGGGCGCTCAGGAAAAACTGGGGCTGCGAATTGATGCCAACGGAGCGCTTTTTCTTCCCGAAGGATCGGCACCGTCTACCCATATCGTCAAGCCTGAGAATGCCAGTGCGGACTTTCCGCATTGCCCCGCCAACGAATTTTTCTGTATGCGCTTGGCTCATGAGCTGAAGGTTCCAGTACCTGCGGTTGGGTTGCTGCATCTCCCCGAACCGCTTTATGTCATCGAGCGGTTTGACCGGGAGCCATTGGATAAAGGAGCTGACAAGGTTTTCAGGCGGCTCCATCAGATAGACCTGTGCCAGGCGATGGGTGTGGCTCCCTCGAAGAAATACGAGAGCGAGGGTGGTCTGGGTTTGCATCACTTGTTTGGAGTGCTTCGAGGCACTTTCATGGATCGTCCAATCGTGGCTGCCAATGCCGTTGTCCAGTGGATTGCCTTCAACTATTTGATCGGGAATCTGGACGCTCACGCGAAGAACATCGCCTTCCTGATGCGTGGTCAAAAGGCTGCTGTTGCGCCGTTCTACGATATGCTCTGTGTAGAGGCATATCTGCCCAGACAGACCATGTCCATGTCCATCGCCGGAGAGAATAAGCCCGGCTGGGTAGAAGGGCCGCATTGGGATGCGATGGCCTATGAGGCTGGCGTAGCGCCCCGTCTCGTCAGAGGTGTCCTGTCGCGGATGAGCGAAGACTTGCCGGAAGCGATCTCCAGGGTGATTGGAGATGAACGACTGTTGCCTGTCGAACGGGATTTTTTGCGAGAGAGAGTGCTTCCCGTGATTGAAGATCGAAGAGGGTTCGTAGCCGATGCGCTCAAGTCACGGCAGTCAACAATTGATGAGCTGCTGGCAAAGCGGGAACTTGATCCGTCAGTAGCGGAGCGTTTGGGCAAGCTTTCCTGATGTTTTTTCCGTTCGCATATCGGATCGTAGAATCCTCGTATATGATATGATTTCAGAGTTATTTGTGATGGTTCCGACGGTATCAGGATGGCGAACCGAACTGTTCGCTTAGAGTGTAACTCTTTGAGTTTCTTGTCACGTTCTGAGTACTACCTGATCCGGTAGTCTTCGATAGTTGATGATAGGTAATTTTTGGTGACATTGCCTTGAAACCCGCATGAATACTAAGCGTCATTTTTTTGACGGTATCGACGACGGTATCGCTGAAAGATCAACCAGCCAAACCCAGTATCCATGCGGGTTGCAGGATGCAGGAAATAATCGAGTGGGAATGATGGTAAAAGGCCGATATGCCTAGGCCGTAAAAACATATAACGCTTGAATGCCAAAAGCTCAAAATCATTACGAAAAACTAAACATACCGAGGGACGCTCACCCAGACGCAATCCGAGCAGCCTTCAAATCATTGGCTCAAAAATATCATCCTGACAAAAATCCAGGCGAGTTGGATGCTGCAGGAATGATGAAAGCAATCAATATTGCTTATGTAACACTCTCTGATCCAATAACACGGCGTCAACATGACCAATGGCTTGCACAAGTAGAAACTATTTCAATAGGGAAGACCAGAGCTTATTCGAATTGTAGCCAAAACCAAAATGGTACGGCATTTACAATGGGAGGGGCCCGTTCCTTTGATCAAGGTCAATCTAAAGCATCTCCACTAAGCAAAAACAACACAAATAAAGAGAGTAGCAAGATCGGGCATATTAGGTACCACTGGTATTGGTATCTAATAATATTGATTTTTCTCTCAGGAATTTATGTAAATAACCATACAAACATTCCGTTAATAACGCCTGAGATTGAGTCAACGCAGTTATCCGAGCATAGCATTGAGGTTTCTAATCTTACTCAAGGATCATTTGCTTCAAAGATAAAAGCCACTCCCTCATTACAGGGATTGCCTTCCACCAATCAAACATTAATCTCTGCGGTTAAACCCAATTCAGGTATGGTGTTTCATGAGTTATTTGGTACCACGGATATAATGGAAAAAGTGAAAGTTGGCTCAAATAAATTAGCCAGTATTTGGTTTGAACAATCATTTGTAAATGAGAACGACCAGATATATGTAGTGTTTGTGAAAGAGCAAACACTTGATGAAAAGGGACAGTTAATTAGTTGCAACACTTGCGGCGTTGATATTGATGCAGTTACCTACAAGGAAGTTGCTGATGGGTGGATTGAATTATCCAAACAAAGAAATATTGCCATACTTGGTAGCGGCGGTGATGCTCCTGCTAATAATGAGGGAACCTTGATAAGGCAACAAGGTGAGGTGCTTCACTTTGCTCATGGCAATACTGAACTGCTGGTCAATGACCGATTCGTGGGGCAAGAAACACGGATCGATTTCAAACATATTCTGGAATATCATCAACAGGAATGGTTTTATATTGGAAATATCAATGTGTCAGGCAATGGTGGAGATTTGTTCAGTTGCATTAACCCAGAAAAGCAATCAACTGCAAGGACTAAACATTGTTGGTCCTATACAGGGGATATCGCAACCGAGCCAAGCAATAATCCGGATTACCCCAATTTAGTTGTTGAACACACCTATACTAATTTTTCCCGGCGAGAAAGTGTTGTTCCTGCAGTTAGAGCCATATATAAATTTGATGGAAAAAAATATTTGGAGCGTGCTGAGTTAGTATTGAAACGCTAGGGATCGTGCTATAAATTTCAAACTCGATTTAGATGCTCTGCTAGACTGCACTGATATTTTTAAGCAAGCCACACCTCCCATGACACTCGACTGGCAAGATGGATTGCCTTTTTCATCGCGTTTTGGCGATGTATATTTTTCTGCCGATTCAGGACTCGAAGAAACTCGCCATGTATTCCTGCAGGGCAATCGACTGACTGAACGGTTTTCTGCTTTATCTTCAGGTGAAAGTTTTTCAATCGGTGAAACAGGCTTTGGTACTGCACTGAATTTTCTTTGCGCTTGGCAATTATTTATTCGGGTAGCACAGCCGGGAGTTACGCTGGATTTTTTTAGCATTGAAAAATACCCGCTAGACGATAACGAATTGAATCGGGCTTTGGCACTTTGGCCCGAGTTGCAACTTCAAACGAAAGTTTTGTTGAAGAAGTGGCGTCGTCGGGTACCAGGCTGGAATCGCTGGTCGTTTGAGGGCGGCCGTGTCCGTCTGACGCTTGCAATTGACGATGTGACTGAGGCTCTGCCTGAACTGCCAAGTGGAGTTGTGGATGCATGGTTTCTGGATGGTTTTTCTCCTGCTAAAAATCCGGAAATGTGGAGTGATGAAGTGCTATCCGGTATCGCGAGAACATCCCGCCATGGTGCCACGCTGGCGACTTATACCAGTGCGGGCAGGGTGCGGCGAGGTTTGCAGCAAGCCGGATTTTCCGTGGAAAGAGTACCGGGCTTCGGGCGCAAACGCGAAATGATGCGCGGAGGAATTTCTTCATTGTCATTAAAGATAGATAGAAGCTCTACTCCTAAAGCCGCCCTTGTCATCGGTGGCGGGGTAGCTGGCTGTGCTGCAGCACATGCATTGGCAGAGCGCGGAGTGGCTGTCACGCTGCTGGAGTGTGCAGAGCGCTTGGCGAGTGGAGCATCGGGTAACTCGCGCGGTATATTGCACGCCCGCTTCGGAGCGGGTAGCGCTCCGTTGCATCGTTTTGTGTTGGCAGCCTATGGGCACGCTCTGGGTTTGCTTGATGAAGTATTACCCGTTGATGGCATACTGCGCGACGAATGTGGTTTATTGCAACTGGATTTTTCTCCTAACGAGAGTAAGAGAATGGCACGGCTTGCAGATCGCGAATGGCCAGAGCAATTGCTACGTTTTGTAGATGCCGGGATGGCCACGGAGCTGACGGGCATGCAGATGGTCTATGGTGGGGTGTGGTTTCCCGGTGGCGGCTGGGTCGTGCCACCCTTGTTGTGTGAACGGTTCGCTGCCAATACGCGTATCAATATTCGGTTGTCTCACACAGTGAGTAGCCTGACTCGCAGCGACGCAGGCTGGTTTGTTACTGGAAAGGATAGCTTGGATGGAAGGTGGACCATCCAAGCAGAACGGGTAATCGTATGCTGCGCTCATTCGGCCCTGGCATTGGAACCCTTCGCGCGGTTTCCGCTGACACCGGTGCGAGGTCAGGTGACTTTGCTACCTGCTACGGTTGGTAGCCAGTCATTACGGGCAGTCGTATGTGGAGAAAGGTATTGTGCTCCTGCTCTGGAAGGCGTGCATGTGAGCGGCGCAACTCATGCTTTCAATGATGAGTCGCTGGAGTTGCGTACATCGGATCATCTAGATAATCTTGCTAAACTGGCTGCACATGCACCCGCGTTGCGTGAGTCATTGGGCGAAATTGATATCGACAAGTTGGTGGGAAGAGCAGGAATACGCTGTTCAGCACCCGGGGCTATGCCGTTGGTGGGGCAAGTGCAGACTGATTTATTTTGTAGTTTGGCGCATGGCACGCGAGGTTTGCTCACCGCAGGAATCGCAGGAGAAATGATCGCGGCCCTTGCCTGTGGACATATGCCACCGCTGCCTATCTCGGTTCAGAAAGCTCTTAGCGGATGGAAGTCATGATCATTCTGAAATTAGTTAGCATTTATATTTTACCGCAATGAAACTTTTCACTCTTTCAATCAACATGCTGCGTCGGGATTGGCGTGCCGGTGAATGGCGAGTGTTGCTGATCGCGCTTATGCTAGCCGTGGGAAGTATCGCGACGGTTGGATTGTTTGCAGATCGTGTGCGCTTGGCGTTGCATCAGGAGGCCTCAAGCTTGCTGGGGGCCGATTTGCGAATTTCTTCGACACGGCCTTTGTCTTCCACTTACCGCGCGGAAGCACTTCATCGTGGTTTACATGCAATTGAAACTAAAAGTTTTCCCAGCATGTTGTCCAGTAAGCAGCAAAATGTGCTGGCAGAAATTCTTGCGGTGGATGAGGGGTATCCACTACGAGGTCAAATCCAGATTGACGACGGGACGTCGCATGTTACTCAATCGATTCCGGTTCGGGGGACTCTTTGGGCAGATACACGTTTGATGCAGAGGATGTCACTGCAGCGTGGAGATGAAATTGGAATTGGGGTGCTGCATTTGCATTTGCAGGCAGTTGTGGTGCGTGACTTGGATCAGTCGCTCGGTTTTGCCAGTTTTGTGCCCCGTGTCATATTGAATACAGCAGACTTGCCTGCCAGCGGACTGTTGCAGGAAGGCAGCCGAATCAACTATCGGTTATTGGTAGCCGGCCAGGCTGAACAGGTGGCCGATTTTCGTGACTGGCTGCAAGCACGACTGGGCATCGGAGAAAAGCTGGAAGATGTTCGCGATACGCGTCCCGAGATTAGAGTTTCCCTTGAGCGCGCGGAACAATTTCTCGGGCTGGCCGCACTGACCGCTGTGGTTCTGGCAGGGGTTGCATTAGCATTGGCTGCAAGACATTTCATCTCCCACCATCTTAATACCTGCGCGATGATGCGTTGTCTGGGAGCAAGCCAGTCGCAAGTGCTGCGAATATTTCTATATCAGTTCCTGTTGCTTGGAGCATGTGCTGTGTTATTTGGTGAGGGGCTTGGCTACGCTGTGCAAGCCGTTTTGGTGCAGTCAATTACCTCGATGCGCGAGGCAGCGTTGCCTTCCCCCGGCTGGAAATCACTTTGGCAAGCTGCTGCCACAGGCATGGCTTTATTACTTGGATTCGTCTTTATGCCGCTATGGCAATTAAAAAACGTTTCCCCGCTACGCGTTATTCGCCGTGAATTGGGTACACCTGAAACCGGTACCGGAATAGTGTATGTCACCGGCGGGGCGGTTCTGTGTGGCCTGTTTCTATGGCAGGCCGGTTCGCTTAAGCTGGGTCTGACCGTATTGGGGGGATTGGTGTCGGGATTGTTGCTGTTCGGTATTCTGGCGTGGGTTGGGTTACGCGCCTTGTCTAAATTGGGTGGCCAAGCTTTTTACAATCTCGCACGTCATGGGCGCAGTAACGCCGTACAGATTGTTGCTCTTAGTTTGGGGGGAATGGCAGTATTGCTCCTGACTTTTGTGCGAGCTGATTTAATGGAAAGTTGGCATTCACGCTTGCCCCCGGATGCGCCTAACCGCTTTATATTAAACATTCAGCCAGACCAGCGTAAGCCGGTGCTCGATTTTCTGGCACAACAGCGATTACCTTTGCCGGAATTGTTTCCCATGGTTAAAGGAAGGTTAGTTGCGATCAACCAGCACTTGGTTAAAGGCGAGGATTATCCTGATCCGCGCGCCCGGAATCTGGCGGAACGTGAGACCAACCTGTCTTGGCTAGACCATTTACCTGCAGGTAATGAGCTGGTGCAGGGACGCTGGTTCGAGCAGGGAGCTACCTCCAATTTATCGCTTGAAGAGGGTATTGCTAAAACACTCGGTATTCATGTGGGAGATACCTTGACCTATGATGTGGCCGGGAGCCAGTTTAGTGCGACGGTCACCAATTTGCGTAAACTCCAATGGGATTCGATGCAAGTTAATTTTTTTGTAATTGCGCCACCGGGCATGCTGGAAAACTACCCAGCGAGCTATATCACCAGTTTTCATTTGCCGCCGGAAAAGATACAACTGACTAATCTGCTGATCAGAAATTTTCCCAATCTGCTGATGATCGATACCGATGCGATGATTGAACAGCTACGACATATCATGGATCAGATTGCTCAGGCGATGACGGCAATATTCCTCTTCACACTTTTGAGCGGATTATCGGTGCTGTATGCAGCGCTGCTATCAACACAGGATGAGCGAATTCACCAGGCTGCGATTTTGAGGGTTTTGGGTGCGGACAGCCAATATTTAAATCATTTACATTGGACAGAATTTGCCACGCTCGGGACATTAAGCGGACTGTTTTCTGCAGGGGGGGCCGAATTGTTGGGGTGGGTGTTGGCGGTCAGGGTGCTTGATATTCCCTATCATCCGGGAGTAATGATCTGGTTATTTGGAATGGGAGGCGGAATGTTTACGGTGACGTTTGCGGGATGGCTTGCCACTCGTCATGTGGCCCGGATGTCACCCATGCGGGTACTACAATCTGTTTGAGTGCAATAATCAAGTCCTCAGTTGCTCTCATCCATTGCCATTTCAAGTTCCAGCCAGCTTTCTTCCAGCTCGGCAATTTTAGCTTCCAGGCTGGCATGCAGCGTGTTCAATTGACTGATCTTGTCCCGGTTGGGATTGGCATACGTGTCTGGATCAGCCAGCTTGCTATTGACGGCGGTCAATTCAGCTTGAGCGGCAGCAAGGGTGATTTCAAGCTTGGCCTGTTTTGATAGCAACGCTTTTCTATTCGGCTTGTTCGCCACTTCGCGGCGCGGTTTTTCTAGCTGAACGGGGGCTGCAGCTTCACGGGGGCGACGTGTTTCGATCCAGTTTTTATAGTCTTCCAAATCTCCATCAAACAGCTTGGCTTCGCCATCTGCAACCAACCATAATTCATCTGCCACGGCACGGATCAAGCTTCGATCATGTGATACCAGCATCACTGCTCCGGTGTATTCTTCCAAGGCAAGGGTCAGCGCATCACGCATGTCCAGGTCCAGATGGTTAGTTGGCTCGTCCAGCAACAGCAGGTGGGGTTTCTGCCATGCGAGCAAAGCGAGAGCGAGACGGCTCTTTTCTCCACCGGAAAAACTGGCTACCGGCCGATCTTCGCTGTCTCCTGCAAGGCCAAACCGCCCAAGAAAAGTGCGCAGTGTCAGGGTGGTTTCCTTGGGAGCCAGTCGTTCCATGTGCTGTAAAGGGGTTGCCGAGCTGTCCAGGTTTTCCAGTTGGTGCTGGGCAAAATAGCCGATTCGAATATCGGGCGTGAATTCCAGCTTGCCTTGAGTGGGATGGAGTTCGCCGACGAGCAGTTTAATCAGGGTTGATTTACCCGCGCCATTGGGACCAAGCAGGGCGATTCGTGCGCCTGCGCGCAGCACGAGGTTAATATTTCTAAAAAGTATCTTGTCGCCATAACCAAACCCCATTTCATCAGCGCGTATCAATAGGTCGGGCCCTCGCTCCGGAGCTTCGATCTCCAGCTCGAAATGACCGTCCGCAACATGGGCAGGTGCAATTCGGGTGAGTCGCTCCAAGGCTTTGACTCGGCTCTGGGCTTGTTTTGCCTTGGTTGCCTTGGCCCGGAAACGGCGAACGAAATCTTCCAGATGGGCAATCTTGGCTTGCTGGGTTTGGAATGCCTGATTTTGTTGCGCGATACGCTCGGTACGGGCGCGCTCAAAATCATCATAGTCACCGGAGTAGCAGTCAATCGTCAGATCGTGAACATGAGCGATACGATTGACGCAGGCATTGAGAAATTCGCGGTCATGGGAGACCAGCAGAATGCTCCCGACGTAACGTGCCAGATACTGTTCAAGCCATAGAATCGCTTCAAGGTCGAGGTGATTGGTCGGTTCGTCAAGTAACAACAAATCGGCCCGATGCATCAGAGCTCTGGCCAGATTAAGGCGCATTCGCCATCCCCCGGAAAAGCTGGCGACCGGTCTTTCCAGAGAGTCGTTTGCGAATCCCAGGCCATTGAGCAGTTGTGCGGCTCGGGCCTTGGCGACGTAACCATTGATGGCCTCATAACGGTGTTGGGCCTCGAACCAGGCTGGATCGTGTTTTTCTTGTGCTAGCGTCTTTTCCAGCAGTCGCAACTCGGTATCTCCATCCAGCACAAATTCGAGTGCGGATTGATCGGAAGTGGCAATTTCCTGCTCAACAAAAGCAATGGTTTTACCCGATTGCATGGAAATATCGCCGCCATCCGGTTTAATTTCTCCGCGTATCAAGCGAAATAGAGTCGATTTGCCGCAGCCATTTTTGCCAACCAGACCGATACGCTGATTGGTAAAAGCCTGTAAATTGACATTTTGGAGCAACGGGATGCCACCTTGCAGGTAGGTCAGATTTTGGATATTGAGCATAGCCGAATGATAACAGACAGAAACCCGACTTCCTGGAACAGTAGAAGGAAATTCGTAGTGAAAATGCAGGAAATAATTCTTGAAACGGCTTGTGATGCTAAAAATCCTGCTTAAATTATTTTGGATGTGACAAACATCACAGATACCCTTACTTATAAGATGCACAATGGCAGCCAGTAAATTATATAAATTCCTGACAAGATGCAATCCATTTCACCGCCGAAATTTCACTTATCCGTGAAATTTCATTGGCCCAGAAGAGCCACTCAAATTGTGTCGCTTCTACTGTTTGTTGCTATTCCCGCTTCTGGTTTATTTAGAATTGATTTGGTTGCTGGTACTTTTGTGGTGCTGGGCCGCCAGATATGGTGGTCAGACATTGCTTTGATGCTAGGGTTTGGAACCATCCTGATTGCCGCCGCCATCATGACTTACTCAACCATAGGGACAGTCTGGTGTGGTTGGGCATGTCCACAGAACACCGTGTCAGAGTGGGCCAATAAACTGACCCATAAAATGTTGGGGAAACTGGCTAACGTTAATGTTGAAAGCAATAATTCCAAGGTTGCAGCCACTAAAAACAAGGCAATAAACTGGATCACTCTGGGCTTGGTTTTTCTGGCAATGTCATTGGTACTCGGGCTGATTCCTTTTTTCTATTTTTTCACGCCTGATGAAGTTTGGGCATTCATTGCCTTCAGAACAGATTCCAGTCTTTCCCAATTCATGCACCGGCTTTATTTCGTGAGCGTGGTGGCCTTTTTTCTGGATGTTTCGGGTATCCGTTATTTTTGGTGCAATTATGCTTGCATGTATCGTTTCGGCCAGAGATTTTTCAAGAGCAAAGACGGGCTTCACGTTGCTTATGATGGAAATCGTTCGTCCGATTGTGCGAAATGCAACTATTGCTCGACTTCATGTGGTATTGATATCAATCCGACGAATTTTAAATCAACGGACACGTGTATTAATTGTGGCGAATGTATTGATGCTTGTGACAAGCTTCATGAGAAAGAAGGCACGTCCGGTTTGCTGAGGTTTAAGTTGGCTGAAAAGACCGTCTCCTCCAATTCGAATGGAAAGGACGGTGGGGTACTAAGCCAGGTAAACTTGTGGGTCAGTGTGGTATTACTGATCGGTTGCGGTCTTTTCGCTTGGAGTATTGCTAATTATTCGCCCTATAACATCGTAGCCTACCGTTCTGAAAGATCTTCCGGATTGTCAGTCAGTGATTACAAGATACTTGTCTCGAACAAGATGTATGTGCCCGCTCAAGTGTCGCTTTCAATCAAGGGGATACCGGAGGGAAGTTATCAGCTTGAAACGGATAATCTGGATATGGCTCCTGCTTCCCGAACCAACGTCAATTTGCATATTTCTCCCGACCTTCCGAAGGGATTGCATCAAGTCATCATTGAGATTCATGCAAAAGATGGGTGGACGGGACGCTTCGGGGTGGAGCATTTTTCAGCCAGGAACTGACAGCATAGCTCGACTGGCAGATTAGGAAATCTGGCTTGATTTTTATAAATCAAGGGGCAGCGCCGTTCCGCTGCATGTAAAATATGGAGCAAGAATCATGTCCGTACCAGCTGGTTTAATGACAGGGATAATTATTGGTATCGTTTTATTTTTTATACTTGAGCGAACTGGAGTGATATATAAATGGTTCGATAAATGGGATCAGTAACAACGACTTGCTTCAGCGTGAAAAAAATCATTTGAAGTTGTAACCGCACAGAATGCGGTCTTCATTGATCAACATAAAATTGGAATTGTGGAGGGTAAAATGGCAGATGAACGTATGCTTTCAGAAATGGGTGATCAAGTTTTAATGCAGGAAAGTTCGTTAGCAGGGAAAAAGAGGAAACCCAGTTGGTTGCGGACGATTTTGTGGATGCTTTCAATGATCTTGCTGGCTAATGTCGTTATGGCAATCGTCGCCTATTTTCTATTTTTCCAACACAAATAAAATAAGCTGTAATGCTTTGTTATCATTAGGCAGAATCTAAAGATGGAATAATTCGCACAGATTAAGTAGAATTGCAACTGTTCCAACTCAATTTCACGTTCCATGATCCGCTCAATCCCGATTGGTCGACTTATATTAATTACACCGTCAACCTCGAACTTCGACTATGGCTGATGTCAATAGCTGGCAACTGGTCACCCAAAACCCAAAATATTAGATTAAAGAATTAATTGAAAGCAAATGATTTTAAATGAAACAATAGTTATTGTCGGGCTGTCGAGATAGGATAGCCGAACTTGGAAATTACCCAAAAACAATCCAGTTTTTGGCGCAAGATCACTAAATTATGGAGGCAAATTTGCAACCTACCAACACCACCAATCCTGCCTATTTTCACAAGGTCATTGATTGCCAATGGGCTTGTCCGGCCCATACCCCAGTTCCCGAATATATTCGCCAGATCGGTGAAGGCCGCTACAGCGATGCCTACATGACCAATTGGGTATCCAACGTTTTTCCAGGTATTTTGGGGCGTACCTGTGACCGTCCGTGCGAACCCGCCTGTCGACGTGGTCGTGTCGAAGAAAACAACTCGGCTAAAGCCGAACCCGTGGCAATATGTCGCCTCAAGCGTGTCGCAGCCGACTATAAGAGTGACGTCAAAGCGCGTATGCCTGTAGTAGCCCCTCGAAACGGCAAACGCATAGCCTGTGTTGGTGCCGGGCCTGCCTCACTTACCGTAGCCAGGGATTTGGCCCCGTTGGGTTATGAGGTAACTTTGTTTGATGGCGAAGCCAAAGCCGGTGGTTTTATGCGCTCCCAAATTCCCCGCTTTCGTCTGCCCGAGTCGGTAATTGACGAAGAAACGGGTTACATCCTGGATCTCGGTGTGCAGTTTAACAGCGGTCAGCGAATAAACTCCTTAAAAACCCTGCTGGGACAAGGTTATGACGCCATATTTGTAGGTTGCGGCGCTCCGCGCGGGCGCGACCTTGACATACCGGGTCGGAAAGCTGCAGCAGCCAATATCCATATTGGTATTGATTGGTTGGCCTCGGTTTCTTTTGGCCATATCACCAGCGTGGGTAAGCGCGTCATTGTGCTGGGCGGCGGCAATACTGCGATGGATTGTTGTCGTTCGGCTCGACGTATGGGCAGTGATGATGTCAAGGTGATTGTGCGTAGTGGTTTTGAAGAAATGAAAGCGTCTCCCTGGGAAAAAGAAGATGCCCAGCATGAAGGTATTCCTATTCTGAACTATTACGTTCCCAAGAGTTTCGAACACGAAGGGGGCCAACTCACCGGGATGACCTTTGAGATCGTGCGTGCCGAATATGATGCCAAGGGTAAACGTAGCCTGGTGCCCACGGGTGAGCCGGATGTTCTGGTTCCTTGTGATGAAGTTTTGGTGGCTGTGGGACAGGAAAATTCCTTCCAGTGGATTGAGTCCGATTGCGGTATTGAATTTGATAAATGGGGCCTTCCAGTGCTGGGTGAGGGAACTTTTCAATCCACCCTGCCCAAAGTTTTCTTTGGTGGTGATGCAGCTTATGGCCCCAAAAATATCATCACGGCAGTGGCTCATGGGCACGAGGCAGCGGTGTCGATTGATCGTCTTCTGAATCATGAGGATGTGACCCATCGTCCACCCCCCATGACTAATCTGATGTCGCAGAAAATGGGGATTCATGAGTGGAGTTATCAAAATGCGGTGTCGAACGATGTTCGATTTAAAGTGCCTTGGACCGCAGCGGAAACGGCTTTGGCAAGCATAAAAGTTGAAGTTGAACTAGGGTTTGATGCTGCCACGGCTTTCAAGGAAGCCAGTCGCTGTCTAAACTGCGACGTACAAACGGTATTTAACCGCAGAACCTGCATTGAATGCGATGGTTGTGTGGATATCTGTCCGATGGATTGTATTACTTTTACCACCAATGGTGATGAAGCTCATCTTCGCACACGTCTAAAAGCGCCTGCGAATCACACAGCGCAAGATCTATATGTGTCGGACGAGCTCAAAACCGGTCGCATTATGGTCAAAGATGAAGATGTGTGTCTTCACTGCGGGCTGTGCGCTGAGCGCTGTCCCACGGGTGCCTGGGACATGCAAAAGTTTCTCCTCAACACGACTCAGGCCGGGCCACGTTGCCGTGACGGCAAACGTGTCCACATTGCGCAAACGGAGGCCGCATGAAACGCATTGAAGCTATCAACGATTTTGTCATCAAATTTGCCAACGTAAACGGTTCGGGTTCGGCTTCGGCAAACGAACTGTTCTCCAAAGCGGTTATGAGAATGGGCGTGCCGGTAAGCCCGCGTAATATTTTTCCAAGCAACATCCAGGGAATGCCGACATGGTATGAAGCCCGTGTATGTGAAAGTGGTTACCATGGACGTAGAGGCGGGGTAGACATGATGGTCGCCATGAACCCGCAAACCTGGAAAGAAGATGTAGCCGAGATTGAGTCAGGTGGCTATCTTTTTTATGACAGCACCAGACCTATGACGAAAGACAAGTTTCGTGAAGATGTCCACACTATCGGTATGCCCCTGACCGAAATATCCAATGCGGCCTATACGGACCCCCGCCAGCGCCAATTGTTTAAAAACATTATTTACGTGGGGGCGTTGTCGGTGCTTTTGGATGTGGAACCGGAAGTGTTTGAGACACTTTTTGCCGAGCAGTACAAGGGTAAAGAGCGCTTGCTGGAGTCTAATTTGCAAGCCTTGAATCTGGGGAGGGATTACGCCAAACAACACATACCCTTTCCACTGGGCATCCGGGTTCGCCGCTCTGATAAAGTAGGCAACCAGATTTTTACAGACGGCAACAGTGCGTCTGCTCTGGGATTGGTATACGGGGGGGCTACGGTCGCCGCGTGGTATCCAATTACGCCGTCGTCGTCGATTCCGGAAGCGTTTCAAAAATATTGCAGTAAGTACCGGGTCGATCCGGATACGGGCAGGCACAACTTTGCCATTGTCCAGGCTGAGGACGAATTGGCATCCATTGGCATGGTGGTCGGAGCAGGATGGAACGGAGCGAGGTCATTTACCGCTACCTCAGGCCCGGGAGTGTCACTGATGACTGAATTTATTGGATTGGCTTATTTTGCCGAAATCCCAGTCACTATAGTGAACGTTCAGCGTGGAGGTCCTTCAACCGGCATGCCCACACGTACACAGCAATCTGATTTGATTTCATGCGCGTATGCCTCACATGGCGATACCAAGCATGTGCTGCTGTTTCCGCAAGATCCGCATGAATGTTTTACTCATTCGGCTGCTGCACTGGATTTGGCGGACCGCCTTCAAACCCCGATTTTCGTTATGTCGGATCTCGACATAGGAATGAATCAGCGCCTGTGCAAACCCTTTGAGTGGGATGACACCCGTACTTATGATACCGGTAAGGTTATGACTGCTAAAGAGCTGGAGGCAGGCAGAGATTTTGGTCGCTACAAAGATGTGGATGATGATGGTATACCATGGCGAACGCTACCCGGTACGCACCCACGCAAGGGAGCATACTTCACACGGGGAACGACTAAAGACGCCTACGCACGTTATTCAGAAACGGGTCCGGACTATATCTATAATATGGAACGCTTGGTCAAAAAGTTTAAGACTGCAGCCACCCTGGTACCCCAACCAATCATCCGAAAAGCGTCACAAGCAACCAGCATTGGCGTAATTTACTTTGGTTCAACCAGCCCTGCCATGCGTGAAGCCTTGGATGTTCTGGAAACGGAAGGAGTCTATCTCGACGGAATGCGATTACAGGCGTTTCCCTTTCCACAAATCGTGGCAGATTTTATTGCCAGCCACAGTCACGTGTTTGTTGTAGAACAAAACCGTGATGCACAAATGCGTACGATGCTGCTTGACGAACTGAATGTGGACCCGGCCAGCTTAGTCAAGCTGCTGCACTATGATGGTACTCCTATAACGGCGCGCTTTATCGTTAGCGCCATTCGTGCCAGCCTGGAAACTCTGAAGGAGATAGCATGACCTACCTCGCTAAACCTAAGTTGCATCATCCTACCCTGCATACCAACAAAGTCGGGTATACCCGCCGTGATTACGAGGGGCCGGTATCTACTCTATGCGCAGGATGCGGGCACGACTCAATTTCAGCCGCTATTATTCAGGCTTGCTGGGAACTTGATATTGAACCCCATCGAGTTGCCAAGCTCTCAGGTATCGGTTGTAGCTCAAAAACTCCAACTTACTTTCTAGGAGCTTCTCACGGCTTTAATACGGTTCACGGACGCATGCCCTCGGTGTTGACCGGAGCCAATTTGGCTAACCGGGAATTGCTGTACTTGGGGGTATCAGGTGATGGTGACTCGGCATCCATTGGTCTGGGACAATTTGCCAATGCCATGCGGCGTGGTGTCAACATGGCTTACATCGTGGAAAACAACGGCGTATATGGTTTAACCAAAGGTCAGTTCTCTGCAACGGCAGATAGAGGTTCAAAAAGCAAAAAAGGAGCTATCAACACCGACAATCCGATTGATCTGGTAGGCATTGCACTGCAATTGGGGGCCACCTATGTTGCACGCAGTTTTTCCGGTGACAAGGAACAACTTGTGCCGCTGATAAAAGGTGCGTTGGCGCACGGTGGCGCAGCCTTTATTGATGTGATCAGCCCCTGCGTCACATTTAACAACCATGGTGGAAGCACCAAGAGCTACGAACACGTGCGACAGCACAATGAGGCAGTAAGCGTCATCGATTTCGTTGTGCAGAACAGTGAAATTACTGCACAATACGCCCCCGGAGAATTGCTCGAGGTTGAGCAGCATGACGGTTCAGTTTTGCGGTTGAGAAAGCTGCATGAGGATTTTGATCCAACTGACCGTTATGCGGCCATGAGCTATATGAACGCACATGCGAAGAGTGGCGAAATCGTAACGGGTTTACTGTATCTTGATTCACTACCCACCGATTTGCACACCTCGCTGAATACCTGTGAGCCGCCTTTAAATACTTTGGGGGTTCAACAACTTTGTCCGGGTGCGCAAGTGCTCGACAAAATCAATGCCGGATTGCGTTAAAATATTTCATTAGGAGACTGCCATGACCGAACGCACCGTTTTCCAATCGATGTCGAAGCGCCATGTTGTAAGTGTCGTTCCAACTGCCACGGTATTTACTGCCGCCTGTGTTATGACCCGCTCAAATTGCGGTAGTGTACTGATTATTGATTCAGGCGGTACCTTGCTGGGCATTGTAACCGAGCGAGATTTGATGACCCGGGTATTGGCTAAATCAGCGAATCCTGCAACCACCACAGTTGCCGATATCATGACGCGTAGCCCGCAATGTGTTGTGCCCGAAACCAAAGTAACGGATGCAGTCCTGATCATGATTGAGCACGGTTTTCGGCATCTGCCCATCGTAACGCAAGCTAACAAAATCCTCGGGGTGTTCTCTGTCCGTGATGCGATGCCGCGTGAAGTACAGGCGGCTGAAAGCCTTGCCGAATTCAACGATCAGGTTAATGATGTGCCCGGTTAACTGTTTTCTTGACGCAAGGTGAATTCGGGAAATAGGGAATCAAACAACGACAAGATCTGCTGTTCCGGTTTTGGGTAAAGCTCGCTTGGACAAAATGTCATTAAGGATACGCTTACCTTCTCCTTTGAAATGGAGAAAGTGTAAGCCTATTCGAAACCGATTCTCTTCAGCATCAAGTACGGTGTAGGCCATGCTGCTTTGAATTTCAAGGATGGTTTCTTTCTGCCCCACATGAAGCGGGGGAATGGCAAGCAATATAACGACTTCTGCCGTTACAAATATGTTGCGGTCAACCAGAATGCTTGCACCTGAAACCGACAAGTTGTGTGTGACGCCATGATAAGTTTCATTTTTATCGATGTTTTTGTGGATAAGGGCTATTCGCCAGTGAATAGGATGTCTGTAATGTTTCCTATGGTCGATGCTTCCCTTTAAACGTTTTCTTTGAGATGCGATAAATTGCTCATTTTCCGTTTGGATACGCAGGATTGCGTCCACAATTGAGGGCGAAATATATTCACTATCATTATTTTTATTAAGAGTGATATTTTTGAGGTAACTAAATAATTCAGTTGATCCCCACATACTGCTGATGGCATCACTAATGTCTGGATATTTTCCCATGATCAAACAGAGATCAGCCGAAAGATTGATGGGGAGTTGATTTTTTTGGGTGGATGCTTTGGGAATGTCAGTTTTTGAAGTCATGGATTCACCCATGCAATTGGGGGGCTGCGTTAATCACAGGGATGAAGGATTTTTCTTCAGACGGTATGTGCAGTCGTAGAGAATTCTCAAACATGGTTATTTTTTTGCTTCTGCCAGCAGGAATTTAACTTATCCAGAATACTGGCAGGCCTGAGAGGCTTGACAATAAAACCTGATGCACCTTTGGCTAAGGCTTCTTTTACGGTGTCAATTGTTGCATCGCTACCCAGCATTAAAACGATCGTTTCAGGGCTTGCTTTGCGTATTTCCTCCAAGGCCTTTATGCCATTCATTTTTGGAGTGTGTAGGTCAATAAAAATGATATCCGGCTTGAGATCAACACAGCTCATGACCGCCTCAAGACCATTTGAAACCTCTCCGACTATTGGATAATTCTCTCCAGCCAGAATTTCCTTGAGCACTTTGCGCATCGAACTGTCTTCATCGGCTATCAGGATTGAAGGTCTTTTTGATCTGCCCATCGGATTATCCATTTTGTTCGAAGCCAAGCTAAGTATTTCCATTATAGTGCATTATGCAATGCTAACCGCAATGCGTTGCCTGCCAAATGGTCTTTTGAATTTTTCATAACGTCCCGCCAACGCTGCGTGACATAGTGGGCAGGTTCCATTCTCTGTTAGCTGATATTGGTTGATCTGATACCAGTCGCGCACGATGAGCGGGGTGTGGCACGAGGCGCAAAAAGTGGTGCCACCATCGGTGTCGTGCACATTGCCGGTATAGACATGGTGCAGTCCGGCATCTAGCGCGATACGGCGGGCACGGGACAGCGTGGAGGGTGGGGTAGGGGGAACATCCGCCATTTTCCAGTCCGCATGAAAGGCGGAAAAGTGTAGCGGCACGTCCGGCCCCAGTTCCTGCATGACCCATTTTGACAGCGCAGTCAGTTCCGCATCAGAATCGTTATAAGCGGGAATGAGCAGGGTGGTAATCTCCAGCCAGCAATTTGTGTCGTGGTGCACGTAGACCAGTGTATCCAGTACCGGTTGTAAATGTGAGCCGGTGAGCTTGACGTAAAATTCATCTGTGAACCCCTTGAGGTCAATGTTGGCGGCATCCATTTTTGCAAAGAACTCTTGGCGCGGCGCCTCATGAATGTAACCTGCAGTGACGGCCACGGTCTGCAGTCCTTGTTCGTGACACGCATCTGCCGTGTCCAGCGCATATTCGAAGAAAACGACCGGGTCGTTGTAAGTAAAAGCCACGCTCTTGCTTCCATGTGTCTTGGCTGAGCGGGCAATGGTTTGCGGTGTGGCACGATCCATCACGCGATCCATGTCGCGCGACTTGGAAATGTCCCAGTTTTGACAGAATTTGCAGGCCAGGTTGCATCCGGCAGTACCGAATGAAAGCACACTGGAACCCGGGTAAAAGTGGTTGAGTGGTTTTTTTTCTATGGGATCAACACAAAATCCGGATGAGCGGCCATAGGTGGTGAGTACCATCTTACCCTCAGACATACCACGCACGAAACAGGCACCGCGTTGTCCCTCATGCAACTTGCAATCGCGCGGGCAAATATCGCATTGCAGGCGTCCATCGTCCAACTTGCGCCAGTGCCTGGCCGTGTGGTGCTCATCAGGTTGTATTGAAGCATCCATGATTTACTCTTTCCACTTTTCCACGGTATATCGCGAAAGCATGATCTCCGGCGCCCAGAAACCAGCAGGTAAGCCGGCTTTGTTCTTTAGATGCGCCATAAACTGGTTTGGTTGCGAAATTTGTTCCCACACTTGCGGCAGAAAGGTGCTCCGGTATGAGCCACACTGGAAGATGACTCCATCCACATTCGGGCGCAACTGTGCCAGCGCTTCGGCCTCATTTTCGAATTTGATTGCCTGAGCGGCAGACAGTAACGAAATTTCTATCCGGGTGATGGCAAGTTCGCCGACACTCAGAGGCTTGAAGCGCGGGTCACGCAGTGCTGCCGACACCGCGTTGTTTTTAACATCATCCAAGAGGCTACGATGCGCCTGCAGCGAACCGATACAACCGCGTAATTCACCATGCTGGGTAAGGGTAACAAAGCAAGCCCCCTGCTCTGATAGCCAAGATGCGGATTCATCCGCCATTTCGGGTATGCCCAGCGCGCAGGAAATTGCGGCTCGGGCTATTGGGATTAGCGTTTTTCCGTAGCTGCTGGATGAGGTCTGCATATTCAGCTCCCGGCAATTGAGGAATATATAAAGGAGGTCTTAGGCGTTTGAGCCTGTAATTATTATACAGTGTGGAGTAAGCCAAAAAGTCTGTTATTCAAGCACGATGGCGTTTTACCAAGCCAATACTTCCGGCATGATGGCAGAAAATTCGCTAATCGATTGACAAAAGAACGATCGTTCTTTACGATGCTGCTATCGTTTTATCTGTCACTTGTCATGAGCCTCACTATTCAGCCTCCTATCATCATGCGACCTGAGATGGGCAATCCATCCATCCGTAGGCCCCTGTTTAGTCATAAAGTTGCAGCTGGTTTCCCCTCGCCTGCGGATGATTACATCGAGGGTTGGTTGAACCTGGACGAATACCTTGTCCCACATCATGAAGCAACTTTCTTTGTGCGAGCAAAGGGGAATAGCATGGTGGGCGCCGGAATTTTTGATGGCAACTTGCTCGTGGTGGATAAATCGCTTATTCCTTCATCCGGGAGTATTGTGATTGCGGTGATTGACGGCGAGCTGACGGTAAAGCGCTTCCTTAAAGATAACGACAAAATTATTCTCAAAGCTGAAAACGCACGTTTTAAGAACATCGAACTCAAGGAAGGGCAGGAGCTTAAAGTTTGGGGAGTGGTGACCGCCACAGTGAGAAAGTTCGTTTAGGCGCTCCCTCAGGACTTTGATCATGCCGCTCGCCCTCGTTGATTGCAATAATTTCTATGTATCTTGTGAGCGTGTATTCAATCCGAAACTGGAAGGCGTGCCGGTCGTGGTATTGTCCAATAACGACGGATGTGTGGTTTCGCGCTCCAATGAGGTGAAGGCGCTTGGCCTCAAGATGGCTGAGCCATGGTTCAAAGTCGAGAAGCTGGCCAAGCAGCACGGCATCATTGCTTTGTCCAGTAATTACGCGCTCTATGGCGACTTGTCCGCACGGGTCATGTCGATCCTTTCGACCTTTACGACCCGTCAGGAAATCTACTCCATCGACGAATGTTTCCTTGATCTGGATGGCTTCGATCCCCAGTCGCTGATCGCCTACGGTCAGACAATTCGAAAAACGATCAAACGTAATATCGGCATCCCGGTCTGCATTGGTATAGCCGATACTAAAACGCTTGCGAAATTAGCCAACTACTGCGCTAAAAAGCAACTAGCGGGAGAGAATAGCGTCTGTGATTTCGGGCAACTGAATGAAATGCAGATGAGCGAATTATTTTCGGGTATCACGGCGGCTGAGGTTTGGGGAGTCGGGCCACGTATCAACCAGAAGCTTCGGGCCATGGGTATTAAGACCATCGAAGACTTGCGTACCGCTACCCCCGACAAAATTAGAAATCAGTTTTCCGTTGTGTTGGAACGCACGATTAATGAGTTGAATGGCTTTCCCTGCATAGAATTAGAGGATGCAGAAACACCACGGCAACAGATCATGGTGTCCCGTTCGTTTGGTTCTTCTGTAACGGCTCTTGAAGATCTTATAGAGTCGGTTGCCTATTTTGCCACCCGTGCAGCAGAGAATCTTCGACAGGATGGCTCTGTGGCAGCCAGCGTGTGTGTTTATATCCGCACCAGTCCATTCAAGGAGACAAACCAACAATACCAGCAGTCAAAGGTTGTGCCTCTGATTCGGCCAACTGACGATACGATGAAGCTGGTCGGTGCAGCCCTTCAGGGACTGAAGGCAATTTACCGCAGCGGGTTTTATTACAAAAAAAGCGGTGTGCTACTGCTGGGGTTGCAGGCCAAAGAAACCCTTCAGGCGACTTTATTCGATGATCCGGCCAGTCTAGCCAAATCTGCGAGGCTGATGAGTACGATGGATGCAATCAATCAAAAAATGGGTGCAGGGAGTTTGACACTTGCGGCTTCCGGCATTCAACATCGCTGGGCGATGCGCAGAGAGAATAAATCACCCAATTACACCACCAACTGGGATGAATTGCCGATCGTTAAATAAGCAAGAAACAGAAGGAGTCTAACGATTGACAGGTAGAGTCGGGATAAATTATAAGATTAGATTAAGAGTCGAATTGTCATGGCTGACTTCAGCACCTAACCTGATTATTGCATAAATTTTCCGCCGAGTATTTGGCCCAGCCTTAAAGCAAATTTTTTGAATTTCAGGCAACACTCCCCCAACCCCCACTGGCGGGGTGAAGCGTGAAATAATTATTGGAAA